>Ga0247610_10000260_pt1 | contig 82853 bp, 65 predicted proteins | sample 174DNAGHGhighgp2_FD_193483 | JGI IMG/M metagenome (GOLD analysis project Ga0247610, IMG submission 193483) | Sheep rumen microbial communities from Palmerston North, Manawatu-Wanganui, New Zealand - 1742 DNA GHGhigh gp2 | ecosystem: Host-associated > Mammals > Digestive system > Stomach > Rumen... | reverse complement strand
AAAAAGGCGCCTTGCAATCATTTTTGCCTCGCAAAAATGATTCTTAACGCAAGGCAAGGCGCCGAGCAGCCTGACGGCTGTCGCCTGCACGGCGGGTGCCGCTCATGCCGCGGAGGCAGTGCGAGGCGCACAGCCAACGACTGGGTTAGTCTAAAGTGGCAAATTGAACGTTGGCGGCATAGCTGTCGCGCAGTATATTTTCTTTGCCGTATCTTTCTATATGAAGTTTTAAAGCAATACCCATGCGATAAGCTTGAAATAAATTCCAATGGTCTTTGGGGGTATTGGCGGCAAGCATTCGGGTATTCGGTAATTTAATGTAATCTGCATCTTTTTGTTTGGCGGCGTGCTTAATGCCGTTGATGATAATGTTATTGGCAAAAGATTGTATCTTTTGGGCGGCTTTGCTCATATCATTCGTCGGTTCAAAACCGATAAAATCATGCTCGCCTAAACGCTTTTTCTTTTCTTCGTTCGGCCATGGCTCCATTAAATCTTGCCAACCGTTAATCTTTCTGCAAATGTATTTTATTTCGTTTCCTTCAACACCGGCTTTGTTAAACTGCGTGCAATAGAAAATATTGCCTTGACCTTTGTCCCACCACAAATACCCGAAATCCGGACAACTGTGCGCATACATATTTAAATATTCTTTGGCGTAATTGTTGTGCTTGGTTAATAAATCTGTCGCTGACGAAAAGCTGACCATTCTTGACTTGGTAATGCCTATCGGGCATGATGGCGAATAAGCAACCGATAACATTTGGCTTTGGATGAAATCGCGCTGTTTTTCGTCATACATTAAATTTGTCATGCGGCCATCCATGTATTGCTCTAATTTAATCATGGTGTGTCCGCCCCAACAATAGGGTATAAAAATTGCTTTGCTGATATTTCTTAAGGCTTGTGCTTCCGGTAAACGGATGGCACCGTCATTGGCAGAAATTCGGTTTTCAATGACAGCTTTATAAATATCTTTGACATAATTCGGCATGGTAATTTCTTCCTGTTCTTTTGCCGACATTCTACCTAACAGGCGATAAGCTTCATCCGGATTGTTTTGCATTAACAGCATAATGTGTTTGGCGGTTTCCTTATCATAATATTTGCCGAAATCACAAACCGCCATTACCGGACGTACCTTTATTCCTTTTAACTTCGGGCTATTGTTAACAAAGGCTGTGATACGTTTTATGATACCGTTGCAGGCTTTTAAGTTTTCACTGCGGCTGACGGTGCCGGGGAGACCGACAACGACAATCTCATCAGGCTTTATATCGGTAACGGTTTTGATACCGTAGGGGTGTTCAGCCGATTTCTCGCAACGTTCAATCAATATCGCACAGCTTTGACCGTTGGCTTTTTCAATGGCATCATTTAAGCTTTTTTCGGGATTCATTTTCTTCTCCATATTAAAATATGGACAAACCATATATTATTTCGGAAAATTTGTCAATATCTATTTGGCTGAAGCGAAGAAAATGCTTGCAATTTAAAATTTGCGGTATATAGTGCCTCTTGTCCTTGCTGTAAGGGGTAATATACCTTTTGCGGCTATACATTGTTGTGTTGGTGAATTTATTTTCGCTAACACGTTGTTTTTGTTGAGAATCCATAAGGAGTTTTTATATATGACTAAATACGAAAGTATGTTAATTGCCCGTCAGGATCTCGGTCAATCTCAAGTTAATGACATTGTGGCTACTTTGTCTGATGCCATTAAAAAAGAGGGCGGAGAAGTTGTTAATGTTGACAACTGGGGCTTAAAAAACCTGGCATATCGCATTAAAAAGAACCGCAAAGGTTACTATGTTGTTTTGAATATTTCCGCTCCGGCGAATGCTATCTTTGAATATGAGCGCTTGGCTCGTTTGAACGAAGATATTATCCGCTTTATGACGGTTAAAGTTGATGAATTTAATACAGCTTCCGCTTCTTCTGTTGAAGAAACTTCCGCTGTTGAAGAAACTGCTAACTAAGGAGTACGAATTATGGCTAAACAAGGATTTTTTAAGAAAAAGAATTTGAGCGATAATCAAGAATTCAAAATTGATTACAAAGACGTTAAGTTTTTGTCTCGCTATATTTCGGAAAAAGGCAAAATTATGCCGAGCCGTATTACAAACGTAACCGCCAAAACACAGAGAGAAATTGCTCGCGCCGTTAAACGCGCTCGCTTTGTTGCTCTTCTGCCGTATGTGGCTAACTAAGGAGTAAGGCTCATGGAAATCATTCTTTTGGAACACATTGCCAAGTTAGGCAAAATGGGCGATAAAGTAAACGTTAAGAGCGGTTATGCTCGTAACTATTTGTTGCCTCAGAAGAAAGCTTTGCGTGCAACAGAGGCTAATATTGCTTATTTTGAAAAGCAACGCGCTGAGTTGGAAGCTCATAATAAGGCTTTATTTGATGATGCCAATAAAAAAGCTGAAGAACTTAAAGGCTTTAGCGCTGTTTTGGTTCGTCAAGCCGCTGAAACAGGTCAACTCTATGGTTCTGTTACCATTCGTGATATTGCTGCCGCAATTAACGAGTCCGGTGTGGCTTTAGAGCGTCGTTTTGTTTCTTTGGATAAGCCGATTAAATACTTGGGTATTTATCCGGTTAAACTTTCTTTACACCCTGAAGTTTCTCAGACTATTCTTGTTAATGTTGCAAGATCTCAAGATGAAGCTAAGAAACAGGCTAAGGCTTATAATAACGAAACAACAGCCGTAGCTAAAGAAGAGACAGTTGTAGAGGCTAAGGCTGAAGAAGCTAAGGCTGAAACAAAGTCTAAATCTAAGGCTAAGGCAAAGGTTGAGGCTGAAGCTAAGGCTGAAGAAGCTCCGGCTGAAGCACCTAAAAAGCGCGGTCGTCCGAAGAAATCAGCAGAATAGGGACGTGCTAAAGTACTGTCATTATTGTAAATTTCCTCCCTTATGTACCTTCGTTGTACACCGCGGTCGGAAAATTTACTTCAAGCACAGCATTTTATCCCACCCATCGCAAAATCCACCTCTTGTGAGGTGGATTTTCTGTTTTAAATAGGCTGTTAGTTCTTTCTTGTGAAAAATACAACAATTATATTGTTTTCTCTTATGGAAGAAAATACCATTTATATATATTTCTTTTATTGAGGACGGATACGATGTTTGGCTTTTCTTTCTTATTTGTTTTGCTTTTTCTTTTGGCTATCTGGATTTTAAATTTACAGGATGATATCAGAAATCTGCGGACACAATTACAGCGTTTGGTGGAGTGTTTGGATAAAAACGGCGATTTTTCTTTTGTTTCGCAGTTATTTAAAATGCCCGAGAAGACATTTGAAGTGTCGAAAGCCAATGAACCGGAAACGGCGGTTATAGAAGAAACGGTTGAGGTAACGCCGAAGAAGAAAAGTACCGCCAAAAGAAAAGCCGCTTCCGAAAAAGCTCAGGTACAGCGTACCGCGGTAAAGAAAAGCAGTAGAGTCGTGTTAAGTTCCGAATCTGTTAATTCCAAGCAGAAAGAAAATGTTTTGTTTAATTATATACAAGGCAGAAGCCCGATTGTTTGGTTAGCCGGTGTGGCCGGAATTTTAGGTGCTTTTTATTTGGTTAAGTATTTGGTGGTGCACGGTATTTTGGGACCGGCCATGCGTTTAACTTTGTTGGCTTTAGCCGGTGCGGCTTCGGTGGCCGGCGGGTGCTTATTATATTATAAGAAAAATTTTGCCGATAATGAACGTATTGCGCAGGTTTTAATCGGAATTGGCGTGACTTCGCTTTATTTTTGCGCGTATGCCTTATCTAAATTATATTTCTTTGCGCCTGAATGGGTTTCGTTTATTTTAATGTGTGCGGTAACAGGCGGTGCCATTTTGCTGACGTTGAAATACGGCGGTGAGCCGATTGCCATGTTATCCTTTTTCGGCGGTTTTTTAACGCCGATGCTGGTTTCCGGTATCTCGTTACATTTGCCTTTCTTTACGGGCTATATGCTGGTTTTGACGGGGGCATTTTTATTTATGGCATCTTCGTTGCGTTCGCCGCTGTTGTTTGTTATTGCGCTAGCCGGCGGATATTTATGGGTATTTTGCCGTTTGTTCTTCTTTGATTTTTATGACTTTAATTCGGTTTGGTTTATGCTGCTGGTCGGTTTCTTCGCCATTATGACCATCAATTTTTCAAAACGTATGGATATGCGTGAGTTCGGTAATTTACCTGTTTATTCACTTGTTTTGTGTTGTGTTATGGCGTTCTGCTGTTTGTTAAAGGCAAAATTCGGTTTATTGGAATGGGGTATCTGCGGTTTATTATTGGCGGCCTTTGTCTTACTGATGTGTCGTGATGCCAACCGATATATGCCTTTAACGGTGGGACTGATTATTGCTTTGATATGCCTGATGATGTTTAGTATGACAAATACGCGGATAAATATGTTTATCTACGCCGGTATGGCTTTTATCGCGGTATTTCCGGTTATGATTTTGCTGATTTGCAAATTTCCGCATATTCCGTTCAGCGCCTATTTGGGCGGCTTGATGCCGGCCTTTTTCGGCGGTGCCTATTTTATCTTCGGTAACGGGTGGATACTTTCTTTATATGGTTTGCTGGGCGGCATTATTTGTTTGTTGCCTTTGGTTTATCAGAAGTTTAATACCAAGCCTAAACGTGATTGCGGCGGAATATTGGTGTTGGCGGCAATGTCTATGTTTACTTTGGGTGCATGCAGTTGGTTTGAAGCGGATATATTTGTACTGTTGGCCGTTATAGATATGCTGATTTTAGCGGCGGTTTCCCGCTTACGGCTTAACTATATTTTAGAAGGGATGGGGGTTCTGTTTTGTTGGTACCTGTATTTGATGCGCTATGCCATCGGTTACGGTTTGGTTTTATTGTTACCGTATTGCGGGCACATAACGTTTGAAGCGGCGGCTTTGACAGTACCGAATTTCATTTCTTTATGGCTTATTCCGCTTGCTTGCTTTATCGGTTGCAGATATATCGTGCAAGATAAATCGCTGCGGCTGTATTTTACGATTTTATCCGGAGCGGTTTGCTTTGCCGGTATATTTATGTTGATATTGGCGGCGAAGATGCATTACATGGGAATTTTCGTTTATGATATTCAAGTTATTGAGTATGCATTAATTACGATTTTCATTTTACTGTTCTCATGGTATTTGGTTAAGAAATATGCGCATATTGCGGCATGGGGAATTGCGCTTGGGGGAATAAGAGTTTTCTTGACATCGTTGATGTTGATAGATGTTTTCTACCATTCAAACGATTTATCCTATTTCGGTGTCTTATTTGTTTTCGGCGTACCGATGCTTATGATGTGGTTTATGAAACAGATTAAGACGGGGTGGAAAAATCTGTTCGTCTACGGATTGCTGTTCTGTTCGTTTGTTTTGGTAACGGCATTGCTGAATGTTGCCGTTTTCGGCCATCCGCAATTCGGTGCTTTTTCTTCCGGCGGGGCGCTTTTTGCCTATTCGGCGGTATGGTTTATATTGGGTGTCGTTTGGATGGTCTTTGCTTTTTACTCCGCAGAACTTGTTAAACCGGCGTTTGCCGTGATTTATTTTGTTATAGCCAAGGTCTTTCTTTATGATGTGGCGGCGCTTAATGATTTTTGGAGAATTGTATCCTTATTTGCGTTAGCGGCGGCGTTGCTGACGGTGAGCCATTTCTATGCCAAAAATTTCAGGGTGCGTGCGTCCTAGAGTATAGAATTTAGGGGAGGGCGCGGATAAAAATTTAAGGCGCCTTGCAAAATAATTTTAGCCCTCCTTACGGGGGGCTAAAATTATTTTTCTTATGCAAGGCAAGGCGCCGAACAGCCTTCGGCTGTCGCCTACACGGCGGGTGCCGCTCATGCCGCGGGGGCAGGGCACTTGTGCCCGTCTATTGGTCTAAGAATGAACGCAACTTCTTGCTTCTGCTCGGATGTTTCAACTTTCTCAAAGCCTTCGCTTCAATCTGTCTAATTCTCTCTCTGGTAACGTTAAACTGCTGACCGACTTCCTCTAACGTGTGGTCCGTGTTCATACCGATACCAAATCTCATTCTCAAAACTCGCTCTTCTCTCGGTGTTAATGAAGATAAAATTCTGGTGCAAGTCTCTTTCAAATTGGTATGAATAGCACTGTCAACCGGCTGTAATGCGTTCTCATCAGCGATAAAATCACCTAAAGATGAATCTTCTTCATCACCAACCGGCGCTTCCAAACTTACCGGCTCTTTGGCTATCTTCATAACCTTTCTAATCTTATCTACCGGCATAGACAACCTCTTGGCTAACTCTTCCGGTATCGGCTCTCTGCCGGTTTCTATCATCATCTGACGCGAGGTTCTGACCAGCTTGTTAATGGTTTCTATCATGTGTACCGGAATACGTATCGTTCTGGCTTGGTCAGCAATAGATCTTGTAATCGCTTGTCTTATCCACCAAGTTGCATAGGTTGAAAACTTGTAACCGCGACGATATTCAAACTTATCTACCGCTTTCATTAAACCGATATTGCCTTCTTGTATCAAATCCAAAAATTGCATACCGCGGTTGGTGTACTTCTTGGAAATGGAAATAACTAACCTTAAGTTGGCTTCAATCATCTCTTTTTTGGCTCGCTCGGCTTCTCTTTCGCCGCGCTTAATCGTATCTACCATCTTTCTGTATTCAGATATCGGTAAACCGCATTCTTTACTCATATCGGCTAAAGAGCTTCTTAATTCGGTAATTTCGGCCTTGTTGTTGGTGATAAAGGCGTTCCAGTGCTTATCCTTCTTTTCGGATAATTTCTCTATCCAGTGCGGATCTAATTCCGAATGCTGATAGGCGGCTAAGAAATCCTCTCTCTTAACTTTGGCATTCATCGCCAAACGCAATAACTTTCCTTCAACACCCATTAAACGACGGTTTAATTCGTTTAACTGCTCAACCAATTCTTCAACACGGGTAGAGTTCAGATGAATAGAGCTCATTAACTCTATCAATTCTTTTCTGATGGTTAAGTATTTCTTTTCTAACGCAGGCTGTGCCTTTCTGCCGGCTAAAATTGCCTTCATACGTTGAGTTTGGATACGGCTTAATTCGTCATAGTAGCTGGAAATTTTATTTAAAATATCCAAAACCGGCTCAAACAAAGCGGTTTCCATGGCTGTTATTGAGGTTGCAGCATGTCCGCCGTCTTCGTCTTCTTCATCCATGTTTTCCGATTCTTCACCGTCCATGGAATCTTCTTCGTCAACGTCTTCTTCCGGCTCATCATCTACAGTACCGTCAAAGTCAATATCATTTTCTAAATCATCATCAATTTCATCTAAGTTTTTGTTTTCCAAGTCTTTGGTGACATCTTCCAAATTATCGTCTTCTTCTGAACCGGAAGCGTCATCATCATATACAATGGCGGCGGCATCAACACCGTACATCATCTCTAAATCAATGACGTTTCTTAATTGCATGGTGCCGGCCACTAACTCGTCACGCCACTTGGAGATGGCTTTCAATGTCATCGGATTTTCGCAGAGACCGCCAATCATCACCGTCTTACCGGCTTCAATACGCTTGGCAATGGCAATTTCACCTTCTCTTGAAAGCAACTCTACCGTGCCCATTTCTTTTAAGTACATTCTGACCGGATCATCCGAACGCATCAGCTCTTTGTTATCAAAATTGCCGGTGCCGTCGTCATCATCATAACTTTCTTCGGAATTTTTATCTTCTTCCGCTTCTTGCTCGTCTTCATAGTCATCCGTTTCATCTGCCGAGATGATACTGATTTCCATATCCGAAATGGCGGCCATGATATCTTCTATCTGGTCTGATGTTTCTTTTTCTGAAGGAAGTGCTTGGTTGAGTTCTTCAATAGTAATATAGCCCTGTTCCTTGCCTTTTGCGATTAGTTTTTTTAAGGCTCCGCCGAAAGAATCTAATAACGGCGCATCAGAGCTTACGTATTCTTCATTATCTTCTGACATATCGTTCCTATAGGTGTGTGGTTTATACGTAGTATAAAAAGTTTGCAAACGTTGTTAAGATAATGTTGTCAATTTGCCTTGTCAAGTATATTTTTTCAATATTGTGGTAAACCGTTATTATTACAGTGCATTATTTTTTGCTGTTGCTAAAAAGGTTCTTTTCTTGACAACATCTTATGCACTGTTTATGCTGTGTTTAATGGTTTTTTTTAGGTTTGAAAGATGATTTGGTCTGAACAAGAATTGGCAAATATGCCTCTCGGCGGCGAGAAAATTGCTGTGGAGCGGTTTATGAAGCATTTAGATGAGCCGGTTAATGCCTCTATCTTCAAGCCGGAAAATTTTTCTTTTTTGTGGGGAATTTTGGGTGTTGCCGGGCTTAAAGGCGCCAGCGAAGAAGCGCGTGAAGAAATCTGGGAAGCCTTAAAGCAAAACGGTGCTGTTGATGCCTACGATAAAGGTATTTTGGGTGATTTTAATCATCATCTCTTTGGGGTTTACAAGGATAATCGCTTGGCGGCCTGGCGTAAGCTTGATAATTATGATGCCGGTTTGAAGTTTAGAAACGGAATTTTGCATGAACTCCTTAAAACTAATGAAAAACTTGAAAAAGAGGCTACACCTTATTGTTTAGACGTGATAAAATTGATTTCTGATTTGCAAAAAATCAGTTTACAACCACAGCTTAAGGCCTATCTTGAGCAAATCCGTTCCAAAGTGCCGGATGCCAATGATGATTTGTTAATGGCGGCAGCTTACGAAAAGGAAGATGTCTTAAGAAAACTGACAGATGTGTTGGTTTATGCCAAACGGACTTTCAGTGAAAGTGAGAAAGAGTATTTTTATTTTTACTTAAAAGAGGCTATCACCGGCGGTTTTGATGCAAAGACAATAGGCGTTGATGACAGGGTTTTAGCGCGTCTTTTGGCTGACGGTAATTTAGATGATATGGCCGAGCTTGATGCTTACCCGCTAAGAGCACGAAATGCTGATATTTTAGCTTTGGCACAGAAATTGGAAGAAAAAGATGCTTTCTTTGAGCAAACAGCGGCTCAATATATCTTAAACGATAAGCGAAAAATTCCCGAATTGGTGGAACGTTGCTTAACGCTTATCAATGTTTCTAAAGCACCGCGCGGGGTCTTTTTTGCTTTACAACTATCAAACTTAAAGCAAATTAAATCTGCTTTTAAGATATTGGTGGAATTAGCTAAAAAAGGAAGAGTTACCGAAGCGGCCTGTTTTGTACACCGGCTTTTACCAAATGCAAAAGGGGCTGAAAAACTGTTGGTTGATATTTTGGCAACAAACTTAAATCAAATCAGGGCAAATTCCTCTTTGGGTCATAATCAGCCGTTTTTAGAATATGTGGCACGAATTTATCTGCAAGCCGCACATTCTTTTGCCGAAGGGTGCTGTTTCAAGGAAAGCGCATTATTACTTAAAAAAATGGCAGAAGGCGAGTGGCTGACTGATTTTAGGGCTGTTTATCCCGGTTTTATTTCGCTGGCTAATATGCTATTAATGGAAGATAAGGAAACTCTTGCGGATATCAGCGAGGCGGCAGAGTTGCTTCATTTGCAGATTTATGAGGATTGGAAGCACACATTTATCGGCGAGGAGAAGGATAATCCGTTAACGGCGGCGCGACAAAAGTTGCAAAATAAAGTTAAGGAAACGACGACTTTTGATGTCGGGCGGGTGTTGGATAAGATGTCTAAGGCGGAAGCTTCTACTTACGGGGTTTATCGTAATGTTAAAGATGCTTTGAATTTTAAGAAAAAAGCCGAAGATGCGGTGATGACAGATTTGTCTTCATTAGAGGCTTTATCCAACGAGCATGAGGAGCCGGCGCCTGTGGTTGAGGAGGTGGTGGCGCAACCGGTTGCCGAAGTCAGCGAAGTAACCAATGATGGCGATAATAAAGAATTTACAAACAATTCGTTAGAAACGGAAGTTAATTCTTTAGATGAATATTGGAAAGCACCCGTACAGGATACGCCTGCTCCGGATGAACCGCTTGATGCTCCGGCACCCGTACCTTTCCAAAAAATGCCTGATGCACCGGCTAATGAACAGCCGATTGCCGAATTTAAAGAAACGGAGGTTTCTGAAATCGGTAAGTGGCCGGATACGGTAGAAGAAAAAGCAACAGAAGAAAAAACAACGGAACCGGTGGCTCATGAAACAAATGTTCCGAACCGAGCAAGAATCAATATCAAAAATATCTTAAATATTAAGGCCGAAGATGTTGATAAACATTTTGATAAAATTAAACAGGTGACATCAACCGCTATCCAACGGGCGGAAGAACAGGCTAAACGCTTGAAAAGTAAAGTTCGGATTGATGAAGAAGATATTGAACAGGGGAAAAAAGTCGTTAGCGACAGCGTGAAGAAAATCTTTAAAATCTTTAAAAAATAGCGATTTACTCATAAAAAAAACGCGCGGCAAGCTTTTCTTACCAATATGGTACTGAAATGGCTGAGGCTTGCGCGCGCGATTCGGTTATGCTGTTTCACAACAGGTTTGATAACCGTAATACTAACATATGAGCCTTAGAGTTTTATGCAAAAACTAAGGTATTTTGTTAGGAAGGAACTTCACAGTTGCTTCTTTAATTATGAACAAAACAGAATTAATAGAGAAAATTGGCTTGAAAAACTATTGTTCACGACCAAAATGAGCATAAGGAACTTCGCAGTTGCTCGTACCCGAACCCTCTATATATTCTGATTTCATCTCACGGTATTTCACAACACGGCGAAATGAACACTTTAAGTACATATGCGTTTACATAATGATAATTTTCTGGAAACCTTTATATGTAAGTTTATTTTTTTTGTCAAGAGCAAAAAAATAAGAGGCGCTTCACAGCGGCTCTTATTGAAAATATGAAATTTACTCTGTTAATTACCTCTTATTGAGGCTTGAGAACAAAAGGTGTTTCGCAACAGCTCTTACTCTCGCTTTTTAGCATAGGTAGTAGTAAACATAAATCTATGATAATCGTAGTTCGGTTGCTCGTGTTATAAGAAAAGAAAATTGTTTTGTCAAGCATAAAAAAAGCGCCCTTATCTTAAAAAGGCGCTTAATTTGGTAATCATTGTTTCACAACAGGTTTTGATTGCCTTTGGTTTTGAGAGATAGCGTTTTCCCGCTTGTTATGAAAAAAGACTTTGAAACGGAGGGGTTTCACAACTGCTCCGTGAATATAAGCACAATAATACATAAGCAGACGACTTTGTTTCACAATAAAGCCGGTCTTTATGAATAACCCCGAAATCACTGAAGAGGGGGCTATTCCATACATGTTTAATTATAATTTATAATGTTTCACAACATTTATATCGGTTATGTTTATAGGACATATATATATGATAGTCTTAATTTTTTCGTCTTTGCTTATAATTCTTTAAGGCATAGTTGTCAAGGAATTTGTGGCTGTGTCGCCATAATTATTGGAAGGGTGATGTTTAAGGGGATGTGCGCTATACACGAAACGGCAGGATTTGTCCTGTACTTTTACTAAATGGCAAGCTCGGCGGCTTCTATCATCTCCGCTTGCTCTTTCTTTAAGGATTCTAATCTGTAATATGTTTCTTCGCTGAAATTTTGTTTTAATTCCGCCGTCAGCTCTTTTATCTCTTTTTCTAAATTGCGACGCTTGTTTTCTTTAAGGTTTTGTTCCACCAGTTTCCTTAAATCATTGATGAAAAATGATTTTGTTTTGAGCATGTGCCATTCCAATAAATTTTTTAAGGTCTTTCCGGCATTGCTCTTTTCTACTTCTTTGGCTAAATCCTCACCGGATAATTTTTCTTCCGCTTCGTGATAGGTATCGGCTATAACCATCTGTAACTCTTTTAAGGATTCATCCTCTATTTCATCTAAATATATCTGTTCTTCGTAATCATCTATCAATTCCGGATATATCAATTCGGCAGCTATAATAAACCTTATATTCTTATCCGTATCATTATTTAAGCTTTTGCGCAGACTTTCGGCTTGCGATACAATATTATGCGCTAAGGTTTGTCGGGGTTGGAAATTTCTTGCCCGGTAGGGTTGCTGATTGGTCGGTTGTACCTGTTTTACCGGTATCTCCGCGTGATTATTTTCTTTCTTTTCCATGGGGGCGGGCGTTTCTTTGTTTTTTTGCCACGGCGATTGCTTAAATGCCGTATATATCCGGTTTTTTATCTCTCTGGTGTAATAATTGCGTACCGTGTAATCTGCAATTTTGTTGACCTCTGTTAACAGCGTTTGCTCAATTAAGGCTTTCTTTTCCGGTGTGGAACTGTCTTCATGTTCGGTATATTTCTGCCATAAAATATCAATCAGCGGTTTGGTCTTATTCATCAACGCGGCAAAGCTTCCCGCACCATGTGCTTGCAAATATTCGTCAGGATCCATATTGTCCGGTAAAAATAAAAATTTTAACGAATAACCGGCTTTTAATATCGGTAAAACTCTATCTACCGCGCGCATTGCCGCTTTTATTCCCGGAGCATCACCGTCTAAACATAATATCGGCTCGGCACAGACTTTCCATGCTTCCGCAATCTGTTCTTCAGTCAATGCTGTACCTAACGGTGCCACCGCGTACGAAAAGCCGTATCTGTCTAAGGCGATAACGTCCATATAGCCTTCACAGATAATCAGTTTCTTTTCTTTATATGCGGCATCACGCGCTTTATCTAAGTTATACAAATTACGGCGTTTATTAAATATCGGGGTTTCCGGCGAGTTTAGATATTTCGGCTCAATTTTTTCCATCACTCTGCCGCCGAAGGCAATAATTTTGCCTTGCTTATTGGCTATCGGTATCATTACCCGATTGCGAAAGAAATCATGCGGACGTTTCTTTTCATCTTCCGGTATGGCAATTAAGCCTAAGTCTTTCAAATCACTTTCTTCTACACCCAAAGATTTAAGATGTGCCATTAAACCGTTGTTATTCGGGGCATAGCCTAAACGAAATTTCTCTATGATTTCCTTACTTAAACCACGCTTTTGGCTGAAATATTTTAAGCCCTCGGCACCCGACGGCATTTTTAATTCTCTTTCAAAGAAAGCACAGGCTTGTTCCATAATCTCATAAAGGGATTTCTTGCTTTCCTGTTCGGCTTTATCTTTTGCTGAAAACTGCGGCATTTGTAAACCTGCCTGATGTGCCAGTTTTTGCACGGCATCCATAAACGGCAGGCCGTTGGCTTCCATCTCAAACTTGACGATATCGCCATGTGCACCGCAACCGAAACAATGGTAAAAACCCTTCGCTTCGTTAACCGTAAACGAGGGAGTCTTTTCATTATGAAACGGGCAGAGACCTTGGTATTCACGACCTTTTTTGACAAGCTTAACTTTCGCCCCGACAACATCAGCTATCGGTATGCGGGCGCGGAGTTCATCTAAAAATCGTTGCAGGTCATCACTTGCCATTTTTTAGTTTCTTAACCTAATAAACTCTTGATTAAACCTGATGCTTTACCCATATCTACTTGACCGGCGTAGGCGCTTTTTAATTCAGCCATCACTTTGCCCATATCTTTCATGCCTTGGGCACCGATTTTGGCGATAATGCCGTTAATGGCGGCTTTGGTTTCTTCTTCACTTAATTGTTTGGGCATAAAACGCTCTATAACCGCAATTTCTGCCTGTTCTTTAGCGGCTAATTCCGGACGACCGCCTTCGTTATAAATCTTAATGGATTCATTTCTTTGTTTAATCATGGTTTGCATCATGGCCAACAAATCCGCATCGGAAGCACATTCTTTACCGGCACCGCGGGCGGTAACGTCTTTTTCTTTCATTCCGGCGATAATCAAACGAACGGCGGATACCGTGTTCATATCTTTAGCCTTCATGGCTTCTTTTAAGGTATTTTGCAGATTTTCTCTTAACATTATTTTATCCTTTCTAAGATATTTGATAAATTAAAATCATATTGCGGGCGCTTGAAGCTTAAATTGATGTTAAGCGCGGTATTATCTTCCGGTTTGGGGATAATAACAACGGCTTCGGTTTGAGCGTTTGCGCCTAAAAAGTTTTCTTTTGCCTGATAGGTCTTATCGGTTCCCTCCATAACAATTTCCGGAACATAGGTTCCATAAAAAGAGGGGTTATATACTTTTACCGTGAGGTTTAAGCTTTCTTTGCCGTCAACAACGGTTTTTTCGGCTTTAATGATATTCATTTTTAAGTATTCGCTGTTGTTTAAGCCGCTTAGGTATATTTTGTTATACCATGTTTCGGCATTCGGATAAACGGCGACAATTTCACGGCGCAGGAATAAGACTAAACAGCAGAGCGTTAATAAAAAGAGCAGGGCGATTGTCTTGCGGTAGCCTTTGAACTTCGGCTCTAAGGTTAAGCGTTTTTCTTTGTCGGCATGAATAGCGTTTTCTTCATCTTCTTCGTATAAATAAGGTGCCGTCTTTCCAGCCTGTTCTTCCTTAAATTCTCCGGCCGTGGAAATGGTAAACGAAGTGCCGTGTTCGGAAGTTAATGTAATCTGATCTTCTTTTTTAGGGGAAATTTCAATCTTTTTAGGTTCTTTTAAGCCTTCTTCTTTTAAGATTTCCTCTGATGAGCGGGTGCGTACGCCGGACGGGGTGTCTGCCGGTACGATATAATCTTTTTTGTCTGCCGGAAAACCGCGTCTTTCATCTTTAATTTCAATCGGCTCTATAAAGATTTCATCATCTTTTTCATCGGCAACATAATCAAGCGCATCTTCACGCATGGCATGCCATAAATTAGCGCAGGCATGGCAACGGAAGTTTCTGCCGGTTTTACCGATTAAATCATCCGGAATTTCATAAATACTGTGGCATTTAGGACAACTGATTAACATATTCTTTGTTCCTCTTTTTTTATGACGAGAGCGATTATAATCACCATTTTTTATAGAATCAACTGTTCTTTTCTTTTCAATGGCTTTTTCCGCTTTTTATTAACAGGTTTTAAAAATTTGGGGATAGAATAAGAGAGGTGTTTATTGTTCGGTTTGTCGTGTTTATATTAGCTTAGATTTGTTGGGGATGATAAAATGGATACAAGACAATTTGAACCGATTGTGGAAATGAACAGCGTGGGACTGGCCTACGGTGATAATGCGCCGGTCTTAAAAGATATTGATTTTGCCATCAGACGCGGTTCCATGCACTTCTTAACCGGTAAATCCGGTGCCGGTAAAACCTCGTTTCTTTCCATGCTCTATTTAGCACAGAAGCCGACCGAGGGAACGCTTAAAGTATTTGGCAACAATGTGGCATTAACCGACCGCGATACGCTTGCTTTTTTGCGCCGCAGAATCGGCGTGGTGTTCCAAGATTTCCGTTTATTGGAACATTTGAGTGTGTTTGATAATGTGGCTTTGCCGTTACGATTGCGCGGGATGAAGGAAAAAGATATCAGACAACGGGTAATAGAACTGTTGGCTTGGGTGGAATTGACCGATAATATGTACACCAAAGCTTCCGAAATTTCCGGCGGGGAAAAGCAACGGGCGGCGATTGCCAGAGCGGTTATTAACCGGCCGGAGTTGCTCCTTGCCGACGAGCCGACCGGTAACGTTGACAGTGATATTGCCGTGAAATTGATGAAACTGTTTGCCGAGCTTAATCGTTTGGGAACGACGGTGATTATTGCGACACACTCCAACGAGTTGATGGAACGTTATAATTATCCGAGGTTGCAATTATCCGGAGGAAAACTAAGCTATGCTAAATAAGGGGGATATAATACCTGTCATGATTGTAAAACAGCTCCCTTATGTACCGCTGTTTGTACACCGCGGTCGCTGTTTTCCTTCCAGCACAGGTATTCTAAAAACCCTTGGCTTATTTGTTTTTGTGGTACTTGGAGATAGATATGGTAGATAATGAAATTCATCAGGTTGCAATTAAACCGCAACCCTCTAAAAAGCCGAAGGCCGATAAAGAGCGTATTAAAGAATTAAAAAAGCAAAAAGGACCGGCGACTAAAACGGCTGCGTTACCGATTGATGAAGGTTATTCCAAGCCTTTCTTGCGGGTTATCGTGGCGGTGTCCGTCTTTTTGTTTGCGATTACGCTTGCCGGTGTTTTGGGGATTAACACCATGTTTGAAAACTCCAAAAAACAGGTTGTTTCTAACTTTACGGTACAGGTTTTGCCGTTACCGGACTATGAAGAAAGTCGGAAAGATTTATTAAATGTGGTTTCTTTCTTGGAGAGATATCCGGACATTACACAAGTTTTGGTGTTATCCGATAACGAATTGCATACATTGTTGGAACCGTGGCTCGGGAGTAATGTGGATATTGAGTTGTTACCTATTCCGAAGCTCTTGGATGTGAAAATCAAAAATGCCAAACAATTTGACTATAAAGAATTGGCGGTCAGACTTTCCGAGATTTCGCCGCAAGCTTCCATCAACGACCATAACTTATGGTTGGCGCGCTTATTGAGATTTATTAACTCCTTAAAGATGTTGGCGGTAACGGTTTTGATTATGGTGGCGACGGCAATAACAGCGGCAATCATCCATGCCGTGAAGACGGGGTTAAATGTTCACCGTGAGATTATCAATATCTTGCACATTATGGGCGCAACGGATGAGTTTATTGCCATTAACTATATGAAGCAGATTTCTAAAATTTCGTTTTTTGCCGGAATTATCGGGACTATCTTGGCGGTGCCGGCGATTATGATTGTCGGCGATATGGCAAAAGATATTGAGGCCGGTATTTTTAATGCGGTCACGTTTGGGGCGGAAAACTGGCTGATTATCCTGCTATTACCTTTTGTTTCCGCACTTTTGACCGCAATAACAGCTTATATTACCGTGGTTAAAACTTTGCGCAGTATGGTTTAGGGTAAACTGATGAAGGCAATTTTTAAGAGTATTTTTCATGTCTTGGGTTTGACCTTTTTATTGATATTGCTGGCTGTTTCTTTTTACCATTTAAGCAACGATTATTTTGCCGTGAATAACGAAATGCGGGATTATTCCCTTTATGCTTGGGCAATGTTGGCGGTTGTTTGGCTGTTTTCTTTATGGCGGTGGTATAAAGGCGATAAAAAAGCGCTGTTTTTTGCGGTAGGGTTTTCGGCATTATGTGCCTTGTTTGACTGCTATCGGTATGCGGTTTATATGAAAGATGATATTTGTTTGCATTTTATGCAGGTCGTGTTTGCGGCAGAAGTTCTTATTTTAATCGGAGTGGCGGTTAAAAAACAGCGATTTCTCATTGTTTTGCTTTTGGCTTTGATTATTGTTACCTTAGCAATACCGTATCTGATGTTTCCGCCGTTTAAGGTTAAGATTCTTTATATGACGGCAGGGGCAGGCGTGTTGTTGTGGGCGACATCTTTTGTTGCCGGTAAACTTTGGCAAAAAAAACATAAGGTGGCTGCTTTTTTAACGGTATTCGTGACGGCTCTGTTGTGGTTGGCAAGTGTGGCATGGGCGGTTTGGGTGGTTTATGAGAAAATGCCGGGCATACATTTTTATGAAAAGCCTTATACTAAAGAAGTTAAAAATGTGCAGGTGAGTATTGTTGTGCCGGCATATAATGCCGAGGATACGTTGGAAGAAACGTTGGACAGTTTGCGTTTTCAGACCTTAAAGAAAATAGAAATTATTGTGGTTGATGACGGTTCTACCGATAAAACTTCCGAGATTTTGAAAAAATATGCCGCGCATGATGTACGCTTTACGATTATTCGTCAGAAAAATGCTTATGCCGGAGCGGCGCGTAATCGTGGACTGATAGAAGCGCGCGGGGAATATGTGGGCTTTGTTGATGCTGATGATACCGTTTCGCCGAATTATTTTAAATCGCTCTACCAAACGGCGAAACTTCATGATGCTGATGTGGCAATAGCTGAGACTGTTTATACCGTTTATATGAATGAAGACGGGAGGAAGAAACTTTATTCTGAACGTCAGGAATATACGAGAAAAGGTGTTGTGACTGATTTGGCAGATTACAGGCGCAATATCTACCCGTTTTTATGGGATAAAATTTACAGACGCTCGTTTTTGATTAAAAACCATATTTTGTGTTCTACCAGACGATCACCGACGGAAGACCATTACTTAACAACACAGGTAATGATGTATGCCGATAAGATGTATGTGGCCAAAGATGCCGTTTACTACTATATGAAGCGAAATAAATCACTAACGGTGGTAGAACATGAAAAACTTTCAAACCAGATAGAATATGTGTTTTCCGATTTAGATGATTTGATTGATGGTACGGATTTTGATGCGGATAAAAAAGCTTTGTGGCATGATGTGGTTAATGCCAACAGGCATGCGGCTTTTGATGTTTATTACAGTCTTTTAAGAGATGAAGATAAAGAGCTTGGGTTAAAGAAACTTCAAAAGAAAGCACCCGATTGGAAACCGAAAGAAGATAAGGCCGATTAAGAGCGGCTTCAGAGCTGTTTATAAGGGCTAAAATGTTGTTGTGTTTATAAGGATTTTCGCTAGACTTATGGTATGTTTTTTATAGGTTTTGCGGAGATACTCGGGGTATGTTTATGCGCCATAAAATAAAGATTATCACGGTTTTGGCTTTAGCTTTACTGATTGCGTGGTTTGTAGGGTTTGCCTCATTTAGCAACAGGGTTTTTGATTATCTGCCGAATGAAAGCTTTGAGGTTAAGGCTGATGATTATGTCAAACAGCTTTTTAATAACCATGATACGGATTTTGTGAAATATCGCGATTATCCTTCACAAACTAAAGAAGATATTAAATTGATAGCGCTTTATTTACCGCAATATCATCAATTTGAGGAAAATAACCGTTGGCATGGCAGAGGGTTTACCGAATGGACGAATGTAACAAAAGCCGTACCAATGTTTCCGGGGCATTATCAGCCGAAATTACCGATTGATGTCGGGTTTTATGATTTAACTCATGATGATGTGATGAAACGCCAGATTGAGCTTGCCAAGAACTATGGTATCAGCGGGTTTGCGTTTTATTATTACTGGTTTTCCGGCAAAAAGCTGATGGAAAAGCCGGTTTATAACTATTTGAATAATCCGGAGCTTGATTTCCCGTTTGCTATTACATGGGCAAACGAAAACTGGTCTAAGCGTTGGGACGGCGGTAATCGGGAAGTGTTGATGGAACAGCATTTTACTAAAGAGGATTTTCCGAAGTTGGCCGAGGATTTGTTGCCGTTTTTTAAGGATAATCGCTATATCAGAATAAATGGTCGGCCGTTATTTATTGTTTATCGTCCGGCGTTGTTTAAGAAAGATGTTTTTGTTGAGTTTACGCAATATTTGCGTGAAGTTTGTCGTCAAGAGGGTGTCGGCGAGCCGTATATTTTAGGCACAAGGGCATTTCGCTTTTGGGATAATCCTGCGAAATGGGGGCTTGATGCGGTGATGGAATTTGAATTTAATAATTTGGACGGGTATCGGCGCTTGCCGATGGAAAATATTGATAAGAAAGCGCAGTATATTCGTTTTGACCATGCCGATTATATCAATAAAGGCTTAGAAAAAGTCAATTACCCTTATAAGACGTTTCGTACCGTTTTTCCGCGTTGGGATAATGCGGCGCGCAAAGCGTATTCCGGAGCGTTGATTTTTGACGGCGCAACACCTGATATTTATGGAAAGTGGCTTAAATTTGCGGTTGATGATACCAAAGAAAAAATGACGGGTGATGAGAAAATTGTCTTTATCAACGCGTGGAACGAGTGGGGCGAGGGTGCCTTTTTAGAGCCGGACAGACGTTACGGTTATGCTTATTTGGATGTGACCAGAGCGGTGATGGACGGGCATTTTAATCCGCTTAAGCCGGAGATTAAAAAGACGGGAATTGCGGTGTTGACCGGCGGGCGGTATCGTATTTCTAAAGGCATTTCTTTATTACAACAGGGCAAAGGGGATCGGTTACTGATTTCCGGGGTGATGGATGAGGTTACCTTAAAAGATATTGCTAAGCGTGAAGATGTGCGCCTTTTTGACGGCTATGAAAAGAAAGTGGATTTAGGTTATAAAGCGCGGACAACGGTCGGTAATGCTAAGGAAATTAAAGAGTGGGCTGTTAAAAACGGTTATAAGCATATTACCGTTGTGACCTCGTTTTACCATATTCCGCGAAGTAAAGCAGAATTAAAGCGCGTGATGCCGGATATTTCTTTTGATTTTGAAGCGGTCAGTTCCGGTTATGTGTTGCCGCAATGGTGGAAACATTGGGGGAGTTTCTTCTTTTTGGCGGCAGAATATTGTAAATATTTGGCAGTTAAATTGCAGTATATGTTTGAGTGAGAATTTTAAGATAGGACTTGTATGATGATGAAAGAGAAAATAAATAAATTAAGCTTAATTCTTTTAATAAGTACATTTTTATTCTTTTTTGTTGGTATTTTATTTGGGCAGGGTGAATTCTTAAGCGGAGCGTTTGGTTTTAGATGGATTATTTATATTTGGTTGTCTGTCTTATTTATATTTTTAATCATCAATAGAAAATTTTGGCCTGTATTTTATTTGATTGTCGGGGCTTTTTTGCTGACCGCTATTATGAATTATTGCGGATGTTGTGCAAAGCCTAAGGAAGAAGCTTTTTGGCTTTATTTCATTTTGTTGGGAATATATGGTGTTTTCAGCCAACAGATTGAAAAGGATTTTTTTGCCGAAGATAAAAAGACAGAAGACCTTATGTTTCAAATCCAAGCTTTATTGCCTAAATTCGTTTGTCTTTTCTTGTTTTTGCCTTATTTTCTGAATACGATTTACGGATGCTGTTGTTTTTGTGTTGTTATATTGTGGCAAATTTATATTTGTTACAAAAATAAAGTCAATGGTTTTGGGCGATTACTAGTATGGTGTTTGCTTGGAATAATGCTTTGTTGGTTCCGATATTATGTAAGTACGTGGTCGTGTTCCTATGACTTTGAAGATGATGTAGCGGTTGAAGATACCTTTGGAGATAGTGATAATGCTTTTGCCTTACGACTTTATAATCACCGCACTTCAGTTGAAGATATCATTAAGGATAAAAAAGCTAAGCGAGATATAAGAGAACAAGAGCGTTTTCTTAAAATTTTAAGTGATAAATGCAAAAAAGGTACGGATCAATATGATAATCCGAAAGGACGCGCAGAAGAGAGAGAATGTTTGCTTACTTATTATCAGAAATGTTTGGATTATATCGGGCAAATATCGGTAGATGATACTTATACAGAAAATAATGAAGAAAATCAGCAGAAAATAGCGCAAAAATTGACAGAGCGGAAATTGTTGACAGCTCAGGAAATAAAAATGTACTGTAAGGTTTCAATAGATGAGGATGGTAAAGAAATTGGATATATTGAAAATTGTTTTGCTGAATTGTGGAGTAGGATGGAGGCTGAGTGTTTAGCCAAAGTTTGGGCTACACATGTAACTCCGGAGGTCTTTTTAGAAACGACAGAAAAAGAAATAGCTACTTCTAAAAAGTCTGTTGAACAGCAAAGGGAGGAAGCAAGGTATAAAAAAAATGAAGAGGTAAAAAGGCAGCTACAGCTTGAAAAAGAAGATTTTAATGAGAAAGCAGAAAAGAAAAAGCAATTTGATAAAGAACTTCAAGAAGAACATGATGAATTTTTGGAAATGATCAATAATCTATATGATGAGAGAATTAAAAGTTTGGAGCAAAACTGGCAAAAGTTACATCCAAATGAGACACTTGCATTTAAGGATCATGACACGTATGAAAAAATTAACTCATTAAAGATTGAACGCAATCGTCTTATTACCGAGGAAAATAAAAGATGGGATATTGATAGTAAAATATCCAGATTGGAGCAATTTTATGATGCTCAAATTAATATTGAATGGTTTATGGCCAGAGAAAAATATGTTGAAAAAGAGGGAAAAAAATTATCAGATGAAGAAAATCAGGAACTTAAAAAAGATATTTTGAGAAAACATAGAAAATGGACGGATGAAGTTGAAAGGTTAAAATTTAGAAGAAAACAAGCGAAAAAGTCGGCAGATGATGGAAAAACGGAAATTATATGGTCAGATGTACCGGAGATTGATTTTGATAATGAGGTTAAATTAGATAGAATTGAAAGATTTAAGAAACATATAGAAATGATGGGACTTATTCCGGTTTTGAAAATGAATTTAGAATAGGATAAAATGAAAGGTTTAAAAAGTATAAGATAGAAAGGACTTGAATGATGGGGTATAAAATTTATGTGTTTGTGCGGTCGTTGATTGCGAATTTGTGGTTTTATCCGGCGCAGGCCGTCGGGTTTACGATTGTTATTCTTATCAGCTTGTTTAGCCATAAGGCTTGTGTTGCGGCATGGGATAAGTTTTTGCATCCGATTATTTGGCAGACGATGCTCAAACTTTCCGGCATTAAAATTGTGGTTAAAGGGCAGGAATACGTTAAACCGGGGTATATCTTTGCTTCCAAACATGAATCGGCTTTTGAAACTTATGCTTATACCGCAATTATTCCGAACTCCGTGTTTATCTTAAAAAAAGAATTGACTTATGTGCCGCTCTTTGGTTGGGGACAGGCGGCTTACGGTATGATACCGGTTGACCGTGGTGCCGGCGCAAAGGCAATGAAAGGAATGGCTAAGATGGCTAAAAAGCGTGCTAATGACGGGCGGAAAATCATCATCTTTCCGGAAGGAACACGTTGTAAACACGGTGAGGTTAAAGGCTATAAGTCAGGGATTGTGTTCTTAGCGCATGAGCTTGATATGCCGGTGGTGCCTGTGGCCTTAAATTCCGGTCTTCTTTGGGCTAAAGGGGCTTTTATTCATAAACCGGGGACGGTTACTTTTGAATTTATGCCGCCGATGAAGCTTGCCGACTATAAAAATAAAAATGAGTTTATGGATGCGCTTCAGGAAAAAATTGAAAGCAAATGCAAAGAACTGGGGTAGGGGGTAAAAAATATTAAAAAAAGCGCATTGCAGTCATTTTTGTATTTTCCGAACGGAAAACAAAAATGACTTTTATACAAGGCAAGGCGCCAAACGGCCTAACGGCCGTCGCCTATGCGGCGGGCAGACCTGTGCGGTCGGCAGGGCGACTTGTCGCCCGTTTAATATGAGGAGTTCATGATGCAAAACAAACCGCTTGCTGTCTATGTTCATTTTCCATACTGTAAAAGCCGCTGTCCGTATTGCGACTTCTTTCGTGCGCTTAAACCGAAAAACTACGACGAAACAATACTTCTTGACCGCTATAAACAAGATATTCGCTATTTTGCAGACCTTCTCGGCGAACGCTTGGTTACCTCAATCTTTTTTGGTGGCGGTACACCATCTCTTTTATCTGCCGATGCCGTGCGCCAAATCTTAGATGAAATCTCACGCGCTTTTGTCGTTTCCGCTGATGCCGAAATATCCATGGAGGCAAACCCCAATACCTTTGATCGTGAAAAATTTGTTTCATTTCATGATGCCGGTATTAACCGCCTTTCTTTAGGCGTACAAGCGCTTAACTCAGATGATTTGAAATTTTTAGGTCGTACCCACTCGCTTGATGATGCCTTAACGGCGATGGAATTGGTCGTCAATACTTTTGAAAAATCTTCCGTTGACCTGATTTATGCACGCCCTAATCAAAATTTTTATTCTTGGCAAAATGAAATTGATACCGCGCTTTCTTTTGGGCTTAAACATATCTCTCTTTACCAACTGACCATTGAGGAGGGAACTGTTTTTTATAAGAAAAATGTTGCCCCGCTTGATGAGGAAAATGCGGCAAACCTCTATGAGCAAACAGTTTCTTACCTCAGCTCACGAGGATTTTCTCGCTACGAGGTTTCAAATTTTGCAGCAACTTCTGAAGATGAAAGTAAGCATAACCTCGTTTATTGGCAGGGCGGCGATTATATCGGTATCGGTGACGGCGCACACGGGCGGTTTCTTCATGACGGAAAAATATTTGCCTCGGTTGACGGTAAAATTGCTGAAACATTAACGCCTTTAGAACGGGCGGAAGAATTACTCATTATGGGGCTTCGCATTAAGTCCGGCATTAACTTTGAGCGCTTTTTTCAGGCTTCCGGTATTCACTTTTTTGATTTTGTCAATAATTTGGCAATAAAAAAGCTTGCTAAATTAAATTTATTGTGTTATGATGACGCCAATGTTTGGCTGACAGATAAAGGTTTCTTGCTTTTAGATAAAGTTATTTTGGAACTTGTCAGTTAGAAGTTGAACACTTTTTAGGAGATTTTTAATGCGTTTTACTGTTTTAGCTGTTGTTTGTATGTTACTTGCCGGTTGTTGTTCTGAATGCCAGAAGAACAGAGCTCGTCATAGCGAGGCTTATTATGTACCGACCATGATTGAACAAGATTATCAGCCGGTTAAGACCGGAGAGGTTTTCCATGTTGCCGGTTTTGATGTTAAACAGGCTCAACAGATGCGCGCTTTCTTTGATGAGTTTGAAGAGCCGATGCACGCTAAATATGTCGGTAATGATAATGTTGAGTGGACCTACTATGTGGATTATGATGCCGCTCATGACAAAGGCCGTATCATTCGTTATTGTGAGTTAGATAACTACCAACCGCACAGCCTTTGCGCTATGAAGGTTACTTTCCACATGACCTATGTTTCTAACGCAACATCTAATTGTCGCTAATATAGGCTAAGGTTAAAGTATTTTAATAATGAGGGGGTGGTGTTTGCCACTCTCTTTTTTTTGTAATGTAGGGTATAATTTTATGTTCGGGGAAAACAAAAATTGTGCATAGGGTAAGCGCGATTTTATCACGCCGGCGAACCCTGTGTGCTACCCGCACGGGGGTGCTGCCCGCACGGGGGTGCTGCCCGCACGGGGGTGCTACCCGCACGGGGGTGCTGCCCGCACGGGGGTGCTACCCGCACGGGGGTGCTACGCGCACGGCGGCAGGACTTGTCCTGCACCTTTACGGACGGTGCTTCTTTATTTCGGCTAACGTCTCCCTAAACTCGTTTGAGTTTGTAATATCTTCTACCCGCTTTGTCAGCTTTAATCGCCAGTTCGGATACTCATCAATCGTCCCCGGGGCATTATCCAATTTCTTTTGTTTGTATATATCACATAATCTGACAAAATACAATGCACTGTTGGTTTTGGCACCATACGCATTGACGGACTTGCCCAAATCTTCAGGTATCTTATCGCCTTTGTCCGCGCTTTCTTCCATCTCTCTCTCTAATTCTTGAGGCAGAATATCTTCGCTCTTAAACGCTTTTATCATGTTCTCACGGTCTTTTTTTCTCGTATCTAAATTGCTTTGATACTGCTCATAGTTAACATATAAACCGCACCCTTTAAAGACTTCAATATCTTCGTTTGCCCAGAAACCTCTTGAGGTTGCCTGATCATGTGTTGATGACTGTGCTAAGGACATATACATATATTCTTTCGGGGCGATAAAACTGCCGTCTTTGTTCTTCTGACGGAAGAATACTTTATAAGATAACAGTCCGTGTTCTGCCATATACTCTCTAAACCCTTCCGGCACCGTTCCCAAATCTTCGCCTATCAACAAACATTTGGCACGGTTGCTCTCTATGGCTAAAATTGCGGTCAAGGCCTTGATGTCATAATAAACATAAGCCCCTTGTACCACCGGAATATTAGCGGTGAAATATACCCAGAATAATCTTCTTAACCCCATGGCATGATCAATTCTTAAAGCTCCGGCATAACTCATGCTCTCTCTGGCTAATCTGATAAACGGCGCATAATGTTGCTTATTTAATTCTAACGGATGGTACGGCGTAAAACCCCAGCTTTGTCCTCTCGGACGCATCGGGTCTGCCGGCGCGCCGACACCGGTTTCTAAAACATAAGCTTCTTTGTTTTCCCATACCTCGGCACCGTTTGAGGCGGCACCAATCGGCATATCGGCATACAAACCTATCTTCATACCTAAATCTTTGGCAAGCTTTTGCACCGATTTAACTTCCATATCGCCTAACCAATGGCAATAAGCAAAGAAATCTATGCGCTTGCGGTTATTATCATAAAAACTTCTGGTGGCGGCAGAATTGATATCTTCCGTGCCGTCATGCCAGAAACGCCAAAATTGTTCGCCGCGATGTGCTTCCAACAAACATTCAAATAAACATAAATTGGTCAGCTCATCGCCTTTTTCTTTTTTATATTGTTTAAAGGCACGTTGACGTTCCGGATTGTTCTCTCTTAAAAACTGCTCAAACATTAACCCCAACAAACGCAGTTTAAGATGTAATACGGCAGCGTATAAAACATTTTCGGAATCGTTTAGGCGTTTTATCTCATTTTTAAATTCAGCTGTGTTCATTAAATTTATGACTTCCGGCGAATTGTTGAAATCCGGCTCGCTTCGTAAATCTAAATAAGCGTAGTTGATAAACAACCGGCTTAAAGAACGGTAGGGCGACACATCTCCTTTTAAGATGTTAAACAACGGCGAGGGAAGGGTATAAGGGCTCATCACACCTAAGGGGTTAATGCCCACCGCATCACCGCCGTTTTCTGCGGTTATTTTAACCAGTTCTTTTAAATCTCCGAAATCACCGATACCTAAACTGTTTTCGGAACGGAGAGCATATAACATTAAAGATACGCCGTATAAATGTTCTTTGTTTTTAATAAATTCCGGTTGGTAACACATGACCGGGGCATAGATTAAAAGCGAATCCTGTTCAAGTTCGTTTTCTTTATAAACTTTTAATTGATAATAGCCGTGTTTTAAGGCGGTTGTGATTTTGATATCTTGCTTATTTTCTGCTGTTGTTTCCCATACGATATTATTGGTTTCGTCTATTAATTTTAGGCTGTATTTGCCGTTACCGTTAAAGGGAAGTATTACTTCTTCATTATCATAAAAAGCGAGGGAATCCGGCAGGATGGGTGTCTTTTCCAACACTTGTTTGGATAAAATCATGTCCATTTCAGAGGCAGCGGGAATCTTCATGGCATTTAAAAAGAAGAGTCTGACGTCATCCGAGGTATCGTGTTTTTGTCCGGTTTTGTCAATATAAGACGAGGATATACCGGCTAATTCTGCTAACTCTCTTAAGGTATTCATTTGCTTTTCTCCGTATTTTTCACATTCATAAATCTTATATAAAATTGTCAAAAATATTTGACAATATTTTTTTTTGTATTATATACAGCCTTATAATAACAATAATAAGGATTTTAGCTATGAATATTGAACAAATCACTAAATATTTGGAAAATTGCCGTTGGTGCAACTTTAAGGAGGACATCAAGCTCGGCCATATCCAAGACATTTCTTTTGAAAAGATGCCGTTTGACGAGGGGAAAAAACTTTTTGTTATCGGCGAGGTGAAACTTAAAGATGACGTTGTCCGTTATTTTTCTATGCCTTTGGCTAAAAAGGCAGACTTGTCGGAAACTCCGAAAACACAAGTTATTCGCATGGGCGGACAATACTATACGGATGCTCTCTTAGAGCCTGATTTTTGGAAATCCTTTATGACGTTTATGAAGGAACATGATAACCATGTCGTTTTCGGCAATGGGTGGACTTTGGAACGTTACGATATCAGCCATGCGGAAAATATTGATGAAAATGCCGGCGAAACATCTAAAGCGCTTGGGGTGGAACAAAGTAATACCACGCTTAATGTCGGTAATGGTAAACTTGCTTTTAAATTGGAACGTATGCTTGAATTTTCCGGCGAGGTTAATTCCGAGTTGGAGATGAACGAAAAGCTGATGAGAGAAAATGCCAGCGTGATGCCGAAAAGTTTCGGTACCTTTATTTGGCGTATGCCGGATGGTCGTACCGCATCTTCCGGTATCGTGCAGGAATTTGTTAAAAACAAAGGCGATATGTGGAATTATCTCTTGGACTATCTGGAGCCGAAACTTAAAGACGGTTATTTACGCCAAACGGATATTAAGGCTTCCGATAATCCAGAATTTATGCAGCTTATTCGTGTTCTTTCCGAAAAGACCAAAGAAATGGGCGAGTGTTTTGCGCGTGCTGATGATAACCCGCATTTTACCCCCGAAAAAGTTGATGATAATTTCATCAAACATTATCGGCAACAGTTTGATGTTTTGACCTACCAGGCCAAGCGTAATATTGTTAATAATCTTGACAGACTGCCGGCCGATACCCGTGAAAAGGCTGAGAAAATTCTTGAAACATGGGATGAAACGACATCAGCTTATGTGGAGAATAATTTAGCCCGTATTCGTGCAAGCGACAACAAAGGAACACTTAATCGTGTGCATGGGGACTTCCACTTAGGGCAGGTTATGGTTACACCGGATAATGATTTGAAGTTTATTGACTTTGCCGGCGAACCGGGGCTTTCTATGGTACAACGTCAGCAGAAGCATTTATCCGTGCGTGATGTGGCGGGAATGTATCGCTCTATCAAAGGCTATTTGGGCGCGGTTGCCGTGGAAGATTTTGCAAAATCTGCACCGGATGATTTAACGGCGCATGCCCGTAAGACTTGGGCGCATAAGGCGATTAAACCGTTAATTGATGATGCTTCTCGTGCGTTTTTAGGCAATAAAACTTTGCAGAGTGACCCATGGTTGGCTTTGGAAGTTTTGCGTAAGAACTTTTATGAGATTGACTATGAGCTTAATAACCGTCCGGAGATGGCATATATTCCGGTCGGCGGGTTAAGCGAGCTGCTCGGTAGTAATATGGCTGTTCCGGCAAACGAGAACTTTGTTGATAACAGCAAAGCCGGTAATGAAAAATAAAGAGTACTGCCCGTACGGGGATGACTTTAAAAGGCTTTTCTGTGTGGTAAAGGACATTCAGCAATAGCACCACACTTTATCCTATTTAATGTAAAAAAGCGTTCTCTTTGGAGGGCGCTTTTTTGCTTTTACTTGTTTTTAATAATTGGTTTTATAGACTCTTTATAGCCGAAAGGTTATTTTGTTTAAACAAGATAGGGAGTTTGTTATGAATTATAAAACTTTATTGATGGCTTCAGCTGCGGTTTTATTCTCAACGCAGGCGATGGCACAAGATTTGACCGGTGCATTTTCTGTGCCGGGCAAAGGGCAGATTACATCTGATACAACTATTGGGATGACACGTACAAAAACAAGCAAACATACGCCGGGTTGGGGTAGTGTTTCTATGGTCAGAGACGGTTTATATGCCGGCGAAACATTGGAATATGGTATTACCGATAATTTGAGCATTAACGGTACGATTATGAATGCTTTTGACAGAGATATTACCAATGATGTTTATACGCACTATGCAATTGGTTGGGAAACTGATAAAACTTATAATAATGACCATAACTTTACTTATGCGTTGGGCGCAAAATATAATATGCGTTTTAATGATGTATTGTTCCAAATTGCGCCGAGTTACACCACTTGGGATCCGAAGAGCTGGTTCGGACACAGAGATAATGATGTGCGTTGGCAGAAAAATCTCGGTGTTGATTTGAAGGCAGGTCTTGATTTGGGTAACGGTTTGACACCTTATATCGTTTACCATATTGATTCCGATATTGATACCGCACACAGAGAGTTAGACCAATTTGTTAAAGTCGGTGTGCATAAATATGCCGGTAAGTGGGCTTTGGACGGTGCTATCCGCTATGAATGGACAAAGAACCATGAGGATAGTTATGATTGGTGGGGGACTGTCTTCAAATATAATGAGAAAAACACCACCGAAACATGGTTTGATGCTGAGGCTGATTACTACTTGAAAGACAACATGGCTTTAGGTTTGTACGGCAGTTACCTCATTGATGCTCATGACAGAGCTTATTACGGTATAGCAAGCGGTGCTAAGGAACATGTTAATTCCGATTATGAAATCGGTGTTCGTTTCAAAGTATTGTTCTAATGCTTTGATGTTGAATGTTGCTCCGAATTTGTGAGATGCTGAAACAAGTTCAGCATGACGCGGGGAGTGTTCAGCATGATGCGGAGGAAAGAAAAGAGGGCGGTACTTCCCGTATGTGGTGGCGCTCTCTTTTTTTGTGGTACTGCCCTTACGGGGATAACTTTAATCATCACCCCCTTCGTCAACTGCGTTGACACTTTCCCCCTCAAGGGGCAGAGATTTTTGTGGGAATTTTGAGCTTGCCTCTTGCGAAATGAAATAAATGTTCCTAAATAACTCTATGGTTTAAAATAATAAAGTTTTTTGAAAATGAGTACCACGGAAGATTATTACAGTATTTTAGAGGTTAGCAAAACTGCAAGCGGTGATGAGATTAAAAAAGCCTATCGTAAACTTGCCATGCAATACCATCCGGACCGTAACCCCGGTAATAAAGAGGCTGAGGCAAAGTTTAAGGATATTAACGAAGCTTATGAAGTTTTGAAAGATGAACAAAAACGTGCTGCATACGACCGCTACGGACACGCGGCATTTGCCAACGGTATGGGGGGCGGTGCCGGTGCTAACCCGTTTAACGGATTTGATTTTACCGGTGCGGGATTTGCAGATGTGTTCTCCGATATCTTTTCCGAATTTACCGGACAAGGGCGCTCGCGTCAACGCTCATACGCCACACGCGGTGATGATATCCGCTACGATATTACCCTTTCTTTGGAAGATGCCTTTTTAGGGCTGGAAAAAGAAATTACCATTACAACCTCTAAAGAATGTGAAACCTGTCACGGACATGGTACGGCTGACGGTAAAGAACCGCCGGTTTGTGCAACTTGCGGCGGTACCGGTAAAGTCCGTACACAGCAGGGCGGGTTCTTCGTGTTTGAAACAACGTGTCCGCAATGTCGCGGTGCCGGTCGTGTTGTCCTTGATAAATGTAAGAAATGCCGCGGTACCGGTAAAGAGAAAATTGAGAAAGCTTTGAAAATTAAAATCCCTGCCGGTATTGAAAACGGTACGCGGATGCGGGTTGCCGGCGAGGGCGAAGTCGGTAAAAACGGCGGCGCTAAGGGAGATTTGTATGTCTTTATTACGGTTAAACACCACGATACTTTTGAACGTGACGGAGCTGATTTGTTTGTGGAACAGCCTATCTCTATGACGATGGCAGCCTTGGGCGGTAAATTTAAGCTTAAAGCAATAGATGGCGAGGAGCTTGATATTGAGGTTAAAGCCGGTACCCAGCCGATGGATAGATTGCGCTTGAAAGGTAAAGGTATGCGCTATATGAATTCCGATAAACGCGGTGACCTCTATGTGCAGTTTAAAGTCATCGTGCCGACAAAGTTAACCGGCGAACAAAAGGAATGTTTGAAGAAGTTTGATGAGTGTGCTTCCGCCGAAGAAAAAGGGTTTTGGAGTAAGATTTTTTCTTAAGTGCTAAACAGCCTGGCGGCTGTCGCCTGCACGGCGGGTACTGCCCGTACGGGGAGTACTGCCCGTACGGGGGTGTCACGGTGCGTGGGGCGGTGCCGGCGGCACTTGCATTATTTTAGCCTACAAGAACTATCAATAAAAGCAAAAAACTTAATGTTAAGACTAATGACGGGGTTATCTTTAGCCGCTGTTTGATTGTTTCGGCAATTATCGGGGAAATGAGCAACATGGCGACAACATAGCCGGGGTTGGGACATAATCGCATGGCGGCGGTCTTGGCGGCTATTAACACACTGCTTAAACCGATAAGCCATAAGCCGTCTTTAAATGTGGGATTTTTTACAGGCGGTTGCCTGATATACATTACGCTGTTATATATTCCGCTGATGAAACAAGAAACTGTCAGGTAATATATGATGCCGCTTGTCATATCTTTGCCGTGCATGGCAATATATCTGGTCAAAATACTCATTAAAGCTAAGGCAAACACCGCCGGATACATGTATTGCTCGGCGCTTCTGTTTAACTTAACGTTCATCATCTGCCAATAACTTGCCGAATATCCGCATAAGATTAAAATTAGGCTGATAAAATACGGCGGATTTTGCATTAACTGTTCTAATTCCGGCTCTTCTATTGCCCACCATAATAAAACCGTTATCAATACTGATGTTGCCATAAAACCGGAACCGCTGTGTCCACCGTATTTGGCTGAAGCAAAGAAAACACGGCTGTCATAAAAGCCTATCAATATCCCTTGCAGGGTTAATATTATAAGGTAGTTCAGGCTGATATTTAGCGGAGTGGTCAGCAGTAACGGCGCGGCGCATAAGCTCACTCCGTATCCGCGCCATATACCTAATACATAACCGTTATAACGGCGCTTGTCGTTATAGTTTTGATAAAAGGCGTTAGAAAAAGCATATATCAGGCTTAAGGCTATCCACATAATGCCTTATATTTATGCATTTTTTTAAGGAATTGAAGATTTGACAACAGGCAATTTTAATGGTATAATTTTTCCAGCATGAGAGGTATAAATGACAGGTTTTGAAGAAATAATAAATACGGTTACTACTGAAGATATGCTCAAACCCTACAATGGGATTTCGCTTAATGATTGGTCTAAGCCAAGACCGGATTTAGATAACCACTTAATGACACCTGATGAGCAACGCTTAAATCTGGCATTTTATGCTAAAGCGGCAAGTGAGCATGTCGGCTGGAGCGGATTTTCTTCGGAACACAGGCAAGCTTTTATGAAAAAAATTGAAGAGCTTTATAACCAAATTAGCTCTGTTTCCAAACAAAAGGATTTTATGGAAAAAGTGGCTGAAACTACGGCATTATTTATGGAAGACCGCCATTTTGTTTTGGCAACCGGAAGCAAAATGTATAACGGCGGTGAAAAAATGAAACCGACTTCTGTCGGGCGTAATATCGGTTATGAAAAGCCGGAAACACTTGAAAAATGTCAGATGAAGCTGGTTGATGAGGAATACGGACAAACACGAAATGGGGAGAAATATCCGCTATGGCGCATTTGTACGGCAAAAGGTCGGCATAATGAAGATATTCTTATTGTTTCCATTCCTAACTTACCGGATAAAAATGATTATGAAACATCTCAAAAGTTTATTGAAGCTTTTGATAAAATTTATCTCGGTGATAAGGAAAAATGGGAAAAAGGAAGGATTATTCTTGATGTACGCGGTAACGGTGGCGGTGAAGATAAGCCGATTGACCATGTAGCTAAAAGACTTTACGGTAATCTGGTTAATACTTATAAACGTTGTGAAATCCGCGATACGGAAATATCTAATGCGTTTTTGCACCGACATGGCGCGTATGGTCAGCAGGCTCTTTTAAGAGACGGCTTGAGCGAAGATAAAATTGTTAAAAGAAAATGTTTTTCGGGTGCAACAAAAGCTTTGTTTGATGAAACGGATAAATTTTATCCGTTTAACTGCGATAAAGGTTATAAGGGGCGGATTGATATTTTAATAGACGGTAAAGTCGGTTCATCTGCAGAGAGTGCTTATACCTCGTTTTATCATCATCCGAATGTGCGCTATATCGGGGAACATACTGCCGGTATGCAACAGTTTACACAAGGAAGTTTTGCTATGCCCTGCGGGTATATGCTGCGTGTCGGTGTGACCAAGCTTACTTATTGGGATAAGGCAGGCGAAAATATTGAAGTTAAAGGGCATCAGCCGGATGTTTGTTGTTCAACAAAAGATGCAATGTTAACGGCATTTGCGCTTGAACGAGATGAAGGGCGTGTAATGGGGGTGCGGGAAACAAACGAAAAACGTTCCGATAATGTCGTGTTTGCTGAGTATGACCCTAAAGCACCGACCGACCCGCGGCGTGCTTATTATGCAAAGTATTTGGAGCCGGCTTTGCAAAAGGTAGAACAGGAAAATATTTTAACCTTACAACAACAGCGCGAATTACAAGCGAAAAGATAATTCCTTTAAGCGCTTTTTTTCAGCTTTTTCTTAAAACTGCCGTCTGATTTTTTCTTAAAAGAATAGGGCTCGTAGCTGGTCTTTTTATTTTCTTTTTTGCTAAACTTATTACTCATTTTTGCCGATTTCTTAAACGGCTTTTTCTCTGTTTCGGCTTTTTCAAGTTTGTTGGTTTTCTTAAAGTGCGGTTTAGCGATAACGACTTCCACACCGTTTTCTAAAAACTTCTTTTCTTTTAGGCGTTTTTCTTTGCCGAATTTATTGTCTGCCTTTAATATGGTGGCGGCAACCTCGGTGGTTTTTTTCTTCTTTTCTACCGAGAAACCGTATTTGCCGATTTTTTTGCCCAGTGCATAATAAAAACCGTGAGCATAAGCGAGCAAACCGGCTTTTTCCAAATCAAGCGCGCCGTCTTCATTGACGTATTTTTCATCCACGTTAACGGCAACGACTTCGGCAACAAACATATCATGGGTGCCGTAGGGACGGATATCTATGACTTTACATTCAAGCGAAACCGGACATTCGGCAACTTGTGGTGCTTTAACTTGTGATGAGGGTTCGGCAGTTAAACCGGTTAGAGCAAATTTATCAACATCTCTGCCGCTCTTAACCCCGATGGTATCTACCGCGTGGGCAATTTTAACAGTCGGCAGATTGATGACAAATTCTTTATGCTTTTTGATGATTTCATAACTGTAACGCGAGGGGCGAATTGATACATAGGTGATTACCGGTTCAGAACATATAATACCCGTCCAAGCGGCGGTCATAACATTGTGTTTTTTCATTGTTCCAGAACTGATTAACGCCGGCGGAACAGGGGATATCATCGTACCGGCTTTCCATGTGACTTTACTCATTTGACGCTCCGTTGTTATGATTATTTTTTTTACTATACAACAAGAAGTTTTGAATTGTAAAGCGGAATTTAATCTACAACAGCGGTGATGAAACTCTTTCCAATACGCCTTGTGCCAAAGAAATGACCATGCCGTAGTTGGCTATCGGTATGTGCTTTGAGGTACATTCCGCTAAGCGACGCTTGATTTCGGCACGATTTAACATACAGCCGCCGCAATGAATAATCAGCTCATAGTCATCTATGTTTTCCGGAAAATCCGAACCGGAAACGAAAGTGATAGCAAGCGATTTGCCGGTAAATTTTTGTAATAAAGCGGGGATTTTTACTCTGCCGATATCATCACAAGTAACATGGTGGGAGCAACCCTCGGCAATTAAAACTTTGGAATTATCTTTTAAGCCTTTAATGGCTTTAACACCTTCAAACATTTGGTACATATTCCATTTGGCACGGGCAAAAAGCATGGAAAATGTGGTTAAAGGTATCTTTTCGGGGACAATCTCGGCAACGGTTTTAACCGCTTGAGAATCGGTGATGACTAAAGACGGCTGCTTCTTTAAGGAAGATATGGCTTGTGCTAATTCTTCCGGCTTAACAATCAGCGGGATACAGTTTTTATCAAGCATTTCTTTTAAAACTTGAATTTGCGGCATAATCAGACGTCCTTTAGGGGCGGCATTATCTTGCGGCGATACCAATATCACGATATCTTTTTCATTAACTAAATCAGCGGCGATAACCGGTTCTTGATTTAAAGGTGCTATCAGCTCTGCCATTTTCTTTCTTAATTCTTCCACACCGGCGCCGGTTTTGGCCGAAACGCGCATACCGCCGTATAACTGGGTGACGGCACGGGTGTATTTATCCGGCTCATAAGTATCGGCAAAATTAAAGACCGGAATAAAACAACGGTTATCTAATTGCAATTTGCGGATTTCTTCTTCAACAATGCCGTCTAAACCGTCTTTACCGACAACATATAATATCAAATCGGCACGGTTAATGATTTTTTCGGCGGCTTTTATTCTTTTTTCTCCTAATTCACCCTCATCATCAAGACCGGCGGTATCATAGATTGTTACCGGTCCGGCCGGCAGTAATTCGTAAGCTTTGCCGACGGCATCCGTGGTGGTACCGGGGGTATCTGAAACAATAGAAACATCTTGCCCGATAATGCTGTTGACTAATGTGGATTTTCCGGCGTTGCGGTGACCGATTACGGCAATAACCGCGCGTTGTCCTGCATGTTTTGTTGTCGGTGCCATGTTTTTATTCCTTTCTTTTAATTGTGCGATTTGAAATCCGATAAGGCTTCTTTCCAATCTATATCGGTTAAATTTGATGGTAAGGCTAAGCCCTTTTTATGGCGCTTGGTATATAATAAATTGAGCGGAAGATTTCTTTTATTATGTGCTTTAAGCCAAAGATGAGCGGTAGCGTTTAAGGCTGAGGTGTTGTAGGCCTTAACGATAACACCGGTTTGTTGCAAATATTCGGCTTCCGATTTGTTATATAAAGTCAGCGGTGCCCAGTTGGCATTTAAGATAAACAGCAGGGCATTACCTTTGTCTATTTCTTTTTGACTGAGTGCGTTTATTTCTTCTATGCTCGGTATTTCCTGACCGCGTACGACAAACAGACCGCCGCATATACCCGATAACAGCCAAATGCAGATAACGGCAACGGCGGCATGATTTTGGATACGATCAAAGACCGCTTCTTTATCTTTCATTTGGCGTTTATGACCGGTGGCATAGTCTATGACCAGCGGATAGTTGTACCACAAGGATATAATTAAAGCACCGGCTATAAATGCCGTTATTAAGCCGCCTAAACCGCGGGAGCTGTATATCAGCCATAATACGGCAGCGATAAATAATAAATTATAGGCAAGGTTGATGTAGCGTAATTTGATGGGGATTTCCTGCAAATTTTTCCTAAAGATGAAACTTAGAACAGGCAAGGTCATTAACCCGAGCCAGATGGTAAACCATGTTATATAAGCTTCATGTTCCGGCAACGCGGTAACGGTATCAAACACATCAGATTTTAAGAATATTAACGGGGTGGCAACAACAAATAATACCGTAAATAACCCTAAGAACAGACCGCGGCGAACAATACCTTTTAAGGGACGGAATAAATCAAAATTCATATATCCGCCTAAGTTCATCTGATAAGATAAAGAAAGCAACAGGGCTGTCATTAAAAGCCAGATGTTTTCATAAAGCGCAAACCATGGTGTCGTTTTTATGGCAATGGCGCAGGCAACAAATCCCAGTGCCGAGCCTAAACCGAAGCGCACAAGTATCATCAAATTATGCTTCTTTTCCAAGAATAATTGCAGTAATCTTTGATAGAGATATAAAATTCCGGGCATAAAAATTAGCATTAAACCGAAGAAAAAGGCTTTGCCGTATTCGGCTTGCAGGGGAAGGGCTAAAGTATTTGTTTCATAGCTTATTTCGGGTGTTACAACCGTTCTTAATGATTCAAATTCGTCAAAGGCTGCCGTTATGGCAATTTCTCCACCGTTGGCAACGTTTTTACCTTCACTCAATAAATTGATGTTATCCGTCAGTTTGGAATCATAAGTAACGGTAACTTCATCTTCATTGATGCTGTATTTGGGATTTAAGAAACTTGTTTCGGCGGCATCTTCGGCCATTACCGCAACATTGCTGAACGATTTATCGGTTTTAAATTTTACGGTCAACTGACCGGTTTCCGGATTATAATAAGCGGATTTTAATTCGGCGTGTTTTGCTTTTTCCGGCGGTAAATGACCAAAGGCCGTATCAACAAAATTTACGTGTAACGAAGGCTCTACATCCGTTGAGGGATTAACGCGCAGTTCGTTACTGCTGATAACCTGGTGACAAATATCTGTTTTGGCCTGACAAACCTCAAAGGCGAAATTTCCTTTGACCACAATACCTTTGTTGGTATCTCGTCTGGTAAATGTCATCGGGAATTTAACGCTGTTTATCAGAATGTGTCTGGTGCGTCCGTTATTGACAACGCCATAGGCTTCCGGATAAAACATTTCATATTCTTTGATGTTTAAATCCTCTTTATTATCCTCGCTTAAATAAAATTGCGGTTTGACGTGCTCATTTAAGAAATCACCGTTAATGTACCAACCTTTCGGAACATAGACTTCCATAAGACCTTTGACTTTTTCCAAAGAGCCTAAACCGGAATTGGCTAAAATAATCCGTGATTTAACGCCGTCACCTAAATCAACCGCTTTTTCTCTGGTACCGTCATTTTGAGCCGGAAGCTTTTGCATGGCACGATAAAAACCGCCGATATCAAATTTTAATATTGCCAGTACAATTTCATCCAATATATCTTTATCAACCGGTTCGTAGTTCTTATCTCTTAAGCGTACGGGTTCGCCTAATTCGCCGTAGTCATAGCCGATATATTTATATGGGGTGTAGCTGACTTTATATTGGTCATTACCGGTGGTCTTGCGTTTGTCCGAATAAAAGGGGGCAAATTCACCGTCTTTGGCAATAACCGGTGCATCCTTCGGTAATATCTTGGAGGCTTTTATTTTTTTCTCCATTTTATCTACAACATAAGCCCAGCGACGTTTCATCATTAAAAAGCCACGAATATAGCCGGATAAGGTCTTTATGGAATTGATATCCGCCTTAGGCCAAATACGGTGCAAAAAGCCGCTGAAATCTTCGTTCAGCTTCCCTTCAGGATAAAATTTATCCACCAGATAAACCGCAATATAAAGTTTTAAGAAATCACTCTTAGCCTCTATCAACGGGCGGTCTTTATCTGCGGCGGTCATGCGTAATTCTTCGGTAAACGGCATCGGCATTTCCGTTGTTTGCGCTAAAGCAGGGTTGAAAATTTGACATGCCAACCCTATATAAACTATAAATCGGTAAATATACTTTTTCATGTGATTTTCTGTTGCTTTTTTTTAATATTGCTCTATTAGTATATAAAGTACATTGACCCAAAAGGCAACAGACTTTTTATTGAAAGACACAACTTAATGACAGATATTCCTTCTTTATCGCGAAATATTGCCAAACGGCGCCGTAAACCGCAAAAAGTAACAAAAGAATCTTTGGTCGGCAAATGTTTGGTGCATATCGGCGAAGCAAATAACGAACTGTATGATAAGGCGGTTATCTATATTACCGAGAGTACACCGGATATGGTGCGCGGAATTATGATTAACAAACTTTTGTTCGGTACGGCAACGATTGAATGTCGCAGTAAGGAAAGTGACAGTATCGTGCGCAATGTCTATGAAGACCTCTATCAGGGCGGACCGGAAAATCCGGCGCACGGTTATGTGTTGTTTCCCAAAGATGATACGACGGCTGATGACCCGTTTGCGGAAGTGCAGGGGGATATTGCCGTTTCTACCTCTTTCGGGGTGTTGCAGGAAATCTTGGACGGTGTCGGTCCGGAGAAAAGAATTATCGCTATGGGGCATTGTCTGTGGCACCGTGGTGAATTGGAGTGGGAAATCTTTAATAACCAATGGCTTATCGTACCGGGAAATGTTGAGCTGATGTTTGATACAGAGCTTGGTCAACGTTGGGAAAAGGCAATGCACGTCAGCGGGTATAATGAGGTTTTGGCTATTTCTCAAGTCGGGTTAGCATAGGGGGCTTGTCTAAATTACGGTCAAATCGCCGTGAGGAAGCCACTCTTCGGCGCGTCACGTACGCTTAAGTACGCTCGTGCGCCTCGGTGGGCTCACGACGATAGCACCGCAATTTATCCAAGCCCATAGCTACATTGTTTTTTGGGTGCTAGTGGCATGGCTCACGACGATAGCACCGCAATTTATCCAAGCCCATTGCTACATTGTTTTTTGGTGCTATTTGTTATGGGGTGCTATTTTTTGCCTTTGCGCATATTTCTTTTTTGAATGTAATTTAAGACGTATGATTCCAAATACAGCTTATAGATAATATAACCGGCGAGGGCAATTATCATAATCCCTAAAAAGACCAGCAGGAACGGAAGCATGGCTAAAAATAAATAAACCATAACCAACAATACCAAACCGGTTAATAAACAACCGATGGTTTCTTCTCTTTCCATACGCTTTAATTCTTCTTCGGTAATGCCGTTTTCATTATCCGCCCGATATATGTAATCTATCTTCATGCACTTCTCCTTTTCTTCCTATATAAGGTGCTTTGGGGCGTTTGTCAATAACGGCTCTTTTTTTATAAATATTTTTCAAGCGTTTTATAGTATGCATCTGTCGGCGGGGTTAAACGTCTTAATTCTTCTATAACAAGATAGGGAATATTTAAATTGTGATGATTGCCGAAACCTAATTCGTTTTCCGGATGTGCCGTGCCGCCGTGATAATCCGAACCGCCGGTGGTTATCAGCCCCAAATCGCGGATAATCTCTAAATATTCTTTGCGGTTTTCCTTACTGTGCGAGGAGTGGAAAACTTCTATTCCGCTTAAGCCGTAGCCTTTTAATTCTTTGACGAGATTATACAATTTTTCGCCGCTGTGATTAGTGTGTATCGGGTGGGCGAGTATGGCTTTGGCCCCGTTATCTCTGATAAATTTAATTGCTTCCGATGCCGGCCACGGTTGATTGGCAACATAACAGCAACCGTTCTCGGCAAAAATGGTATTATATGCTTCATCTACGGTTTTGATGTAGCCTTTCTTTAAAAGCACATCAACAAAATGCGGACGGCGAATCTGCGTGCGCAGATTGCCTTTGGCATCATAGGCGACTTCTTCATAGCGAATTTTAATGCCGGCTTTTGCCAATAAATCTATACGCTTTCTTGCCAATTGTTCCCTTCTGACGACTTCTTCCTGTTGATATAAGGCAAAAACATCAAGCGAATTTTCAGGAATATCCATCGCTAATATCTCCATATCCGTATGCGGATAGTAAACCGAAATCTCGGCACCGTTTATTATCTCAAGCGGGGTATCTTTGGCGGCTTCATGCAATTCTTTTAAACCGGAAACGGCATCATGGTCGGTTAAGGCCAAGGCTTCTAATTTTATTTTTAATGCCGATTTGACCAGTTCTTTCGGGGTTAAACAACCGTCGGAACAGGTGGAATGAGTATGTAAATCTATCATTTATTCTTCTTCTTTGATTAAAATTCCATTGAAAAAATGTTGGTCATGATACTGGCATTGTGATTTGTACCCGAAGCTGATGTCTGGCATCCGCTTAAGGTTAAAAACACAGCGACAATAAGTATGTAACGAATCATTTTTTCTTTCTCTTTTGACATGTTTAAATATCTAGGGAAAAAATGTAAATATATGTTTAATTTTTTTTAAGTTGTTGGTAAAACTGTACTGACTTTTTGATTTGAGGGCTTTTTTTTATGTTTAAAGGTTTAAAAAAATTTTTGGTTGTTGCCGTTTTGTGTTCGGTTACTTCTCCGGTGTTTGCTTGGAGTATCAGCGAATATTGGCAAGAGCTGAAACAAAATATTAAGGATACTTGGAATAGCGGACGGCCGAGTGCTTATGTGCCGGTGTATGCTTGGCATAACCGTTTGACCTATGACCAAAAACACATTGATAAATATAATGAGAATCCGTGGGGTTTCGGTGTCGGTAAGTCCTTGTATGACGGTGATAATTGGCACGGTCTTTATGCAATGGCTTTTAAGGATTCCAATGATTATCTGGAAACGTTCTTCGGGTACGGCTTTTTGAAAAATAAAACTTTAGACGAGGGCGGTAATTGGCGCCTCGGTTACGGCTATACTTTGGGTATTACTCAACGCCACGAATACAGCTATATTCCGGTACCGATACCTTTGCCGATCGGTTCTATCAGCTATAAAAACGTTGCTTTGCAGGCAGCCTATGTGCCGGGGGTTAAAAATGACGGTAACGTTTTATTCGTATGGTTAAAGTTTGATTTTTAACAGTTTTTTCAGGAGAGAAAAATGTCTTTGGGTGTAACGGAAATAATTTTAATTTTGGTGGTGATTTTGGTCTTGTTCGGCGGTAAAAAATTGCCGGAATTAGCGCGCGGTTTGGGTAAGGCTCAGGCTGAATATAAAAAGGCTAAGCAGGCGATTGAAAGCGAAGTCAACGAATTTAAGGCGGAAGTTGATAAAGTTGCTGATGAAGAAGACAGCAAAAACAAATCCGAAAAATAATGGCAGAAGCTAAAGAAGAAACATTACTTGACCACTTGGAAGCACTGCGTACGGTGTTGATTAAGTGCTTGTCGGCATTGGCGATAGGGCTGGTGCCGATATTTTTTGTTGCCCCTTATGTGATGGATTTGCTGATAAAAGTGATGATGGGTAACAATGCTGTGCAGCTAAATTTCTTCTCACCGATGGAAGTGTTTATTTTGCAGATTAAAATGGCATTATTGCTTGATGTGTTGGTCTGTTTTCCTTATATTATAAGACAGGTTTGGTTGTTTATTCTGCCGGCGCTTTATGATAATGAACGGAAATTTATAAAATCCATTGTTCTTTCTTCAAGTGTTTTATTTATTATCGGCGTGCTGTTTTGTTTGTTTTTCATCTTGCCTTTGGTTATTCGCTTCGGTTTAAGTTTTGTGACCGATAATATTCAGGCGGTATTCGGTATCGGTAATATTGTATCGTTGGCTTTGTGGCTCTCCTTTGTTTTTGGGGTAATGTTTCAATTTCCGCTGGTTACTTATGCTTTAATACGTTCTGAGATGGTATCTTATGAAACGATTAAGTCAAAACGTTCATATATCTTTGTCGGTATCTTAATTTTATCGGCATTGTTGACACCGCCGGATATTGTCAGCCAACTGTTGCTGACGATACCGACCTATGGTTTGTTTGAAATCGGGTTATTCTTCGGGCACAAACCGCACAAAGGCTAGGGTAGGGTTTTGCTAGCAGTAAAGTAGTATTTGTGAGTTCAAACCCTTTTTGGTAGTTGGCTTATTTCGGGCAAAAAAAAAGCTTTCTCGTGGGAAGCTTTAAACTGGTGGTGCGCGCCGCACGGGCATAATGCGGCGGGGTTGAGTGGCCGCGCCACCTGCATAACGTGAGTTCTCACCCCGCGTGGGGTGGTAAATGTGTTTAAAAAAGAAAAAGCTTCCTCGTGGGAAGCTGTAAACTGGTGCACTCGGCGGGGTTCGAACTCACAACCTTCTGATCCGTAGTCAGATGCTCTATCCAGTTGAGCTACGAGTGCGTGACTGGGGTATTTATTAAAACAAGTTTTTTATTTTGTAAAGAGTTTTTTTTCCTTTTTTTGATTTTTTTGCTAACCCGCTTGTTTTAAAAGAAAATATTGTATTTTTATACTTGATTTTTGTCAAAAAATGTGATACGCTCCTTTTCGTGTTAAGAGAATTGTTTTCTCTTGGTAACTTTTTTAACCATAAGATAAAATGTTTTGAGTTTTCATCTGATAAAAAAATTATTCTTACTCAAAACAGACCGTTTGCAAAGATGAAAGTTAAAACGCTTTTTTGTTTTGCTTTTGCAAATATTAAAAAGTTTAAGATTACTCGTAAATATGTTTTTTTGATGAGTTCATAAACGGCGAACTCGTCTGTTTTTTATTAAAAACAGTTTCAACTTTTTGCTTGGTTGTATTGCTGTTTTGACTGATTATATTTGATAATGTTTTAAGGATAAAAACGGATTTTATTTTCTGTTTATAAGTCCGCAAATGGTTTGCTAATCACCTTTTGTTATTTTATCTTTTAAACATTAGTGTGGAAAATAACTTTTATGTATTGAGGAATCTTATGGAAACTGAGGATATACAAGACATTTATACCGGTCTCGGAAAATTGGCCGATTTGTGCGGTATTGAATATCAGTCTGAACCTGATATGAAAGTCAGTATGCTTAAAGCAATGGGTATCCTGAAAGATGATTTTAATTTATATACGGAAGATAAAGACCAACAACAATTAAATTTAGGACTCGTTAAGTCACTGGTTAAAGATAAGTTAGATGCTAATTTTATCAATATCGTTCACCATGTGCCGGTGTTAAGACAAAACAGAGTTAATACGATTGAAATTTCTTTACCCGACGGCGTTAAAAAAATAAAGTGGCATTTCTACGAAGATGAAAACCCGAAAAAATATTACCGCGGGGAAGTGGAACTTGATGACGTCAGCAATATTTACAGCGGAGAAATTTCTGTTAAGGAATTGGAGATTGTTGCCAAACACAGAGAAGGCGACGAACCGCAACACGTTATTAACGGCGTTACTTATCGCAAATATCGTTTTAAATACCCGTTTGATGTTAAGTTAGGATACCATGCTGCAGAGTTTTCTTATGTGGATGCAAACGGGGTTGAACAGATACAACGTACGCATTTAATTTCTGCGCCGGAAAAATGTTATGACGGTTTAGGTATTGCCGAGGGTAAAAAGACCTGGGGTGTGCCGGTGCAACTTTATGAACAAGTCAGCGAAAATAATATCGGTATCGGTAATTTCAGCGATTTGGCGCAATTAGGTTATATTTTGGGTAAAAACGGTGCCGGTCTTATCGGGGTTAATCCGTTACACGCCAACCGTGGTGACCAACCGGAGAATGCTTCACCGTATTCGCCGGACAGCCGTATGTTTTTTAACTACCTTTATCTTGATGTAACCGCTGTGGAAGAATTTAAGCAAAGTCCTAAAATTCAAGCTTATTATAACAGCGAGAAGTTTCAAGAGCGTGTTAAACGTAATCGCAGACGCTCTTATGTGGACTATACCACCACCCAAGAATTGGTTGATGATATTTTATACCGATGCTATCAGGAATTTAAGGAAAATAAAGGAACGGAAGATTATCACCGCTTTAAGGTCTTTTGTGACAGCCAGGACGGTATTTTGGATATGTATGCCACGTTCCGTGCGCTCAGTAATCATTTTGCGGTTGAAAATCCGGCGCCGCTTGATTGGTCTTATTGGCCGGAAGAATATAAGTCACCGAATTCGCCGGCTATTCGTCAATTTGTACGCGAAAATCAGGACGAAATCGGCTTCTATAAATATGCGCAATATCAATGTACCAAACAACTGGCGGAAGTTAAGGAAACCTGCTTAAATGCCGGTATGAAAATCGGGCTTTATATGGATATGGCAGTCGGGGCTTCGCCGAAAGGGTTTGAATCTTGGTATTATTCCGGTTTATTTATCAACGGTTCTGCCGGGGCAACGCCTGATGAACTTTCGCCGACAGGACAAGTGTGGAATGTGTTGGGCTTTAACCCGTCTAAATTGCAAGAGCTCGGATATGAGCCGTATCGGCGGATTTTGGAAGCAAATATGCAATATGCCGGTTGTATGCGTATTGACCATGTGCTTCAGCTTAACAGACTCTATTTCCACCCGGCAGACGGCAGTCGCGGAACGTTTGTTTACTACAATGCGCAAGAGCTGATGGCAATTGTGGCGTTAGAGAGCTATTTGCATAAAACCATGATTATCGGCGAAGATATCGGCGCAACCACCGAAGAATTCAGACGCCAGATGGAAGATTACGGTATTCTTTCTTATAAAGTGTTACCGTTTGAACGCGAGAGCAACGTATTTAATTCCATGAGACGGCCGGAGGATTATCAGCAGCTTTCGGTTTGTGCTACCTCAACACACGATACACCGACTCTGATTAACCAATGGAATGTGCAGGATATATGGCAGAAAAAGAAATTAGGCTTTTATGATGATGCCACCATTGATCGGATGTTTGACCAATATGCGTCACAACGGCAGTCTATGAACTGGATGTTGGAACATTACGGTTGTTGGCAGGAAGTCGGCGGTAAGAAGAGTGATAATCCGCGCGAGGAGGCCAATTTTGTGCCGGAGAAATATATTCAGGCAACGGCTGCTTTTATGGCGCGTTCTAACTCGGCAATTATGATGATGCCGTTTTCCGATATTTTCGGGGTTAGCGAAATGGGCAATATTCCGGGAACGCTTGATGTGGATATGACGGTTTCTTCGCATAAATCTTTGATGGAAGTGAACGGTAATGACGGGCGCTATTATCCGAACTGGCGTAAGAAAATGCATATTCCGGTGGAACATATTGAAGATATGGAGAAGTTTCTTGAAATTGCCGGTATTTTGAATAAGTACAGAGCCGACGGTAATGACGGACGAGGCAGATATTATCAGTTTGAACGTTTGGGGAATAATAATTCTTCAACGGTTGATTTTGAAAAGGCCTATCGTTTGTATAACATATTGCGTTATCGTGATGAATATAAATTGACGCAGATTTTGGAACACAGATACAATGACGCATTCAGAAATCGTTTGGATAAACGTAAACAGGAAGTGCAGGACAGGTATAACTTTGCCAAAGGGGCTTATTTAAGAAACGGCACAGACCACAATATGTAGTTTTTTGCTTATTTTAAGTGTGTTTTCCTTAACCATATTTTAAATATTGAAATGTATGGTATAAGAAAACGTAATTAAGGTAGGTGAGAAAATGGGTATAGACACGAATACGGTAAAGGCCAGTAAAGTCAGGCTTATATACAGATTAGGCGGTTTCTTGGCATTTATTATGCTGAGTTATTTGGGTATTCGCGGATATAAAATTTCTGTTGAAAAAATGAAAGTCAACGGCTGTATTGAGGAAATCAGCGAGTTGGTCAGAAATGTGCAACATGCTTATCGTTCAGAATATAACTATGGTACGCTTGACTATAATCAAGCGGTTAAAATGAGGCTTATTCCGCAGAAAATGTTTAAGAAGGATGGCCATGATGCGCTTAATTCTTTCAATGGGGGAATTGATATCTATTATTCTTCTTTGCATGAAAAAAATGATGATAAAGCATTTTCCGTTTCTTTCCAAGGGCTTTCTGCCAATGCCTGCAGAACTCTTTTGACGATGCCGTGGGATGAGGGACAAAATATTACCATGATTGTTGTCGGCGGTTTTCCGATTGCGCAACCGAGTGATATCTTAAACAGAGTTTATACCATGACAAAACAGAAAGATGTTAAAAGTTTTAATATTTTCAAATCCGATTATCTGTCACAAATTACGACAGAGGAGTTGAACAGGGCGTGTAGTTGCCCGAAAAACACCTGTTCGGTGGTTTGGAAATTCAGATAATTTCTTTGCTTTCTTTGTTTGATAAAGATAATAATTTTTGCTTGCAAATTTATGCCGATATGTTATAACTGTCGGCAGTTTTTATTTATTTGACAGGTACTTTAAGATGACAGAAGAAATCAGTGAACAGCGTCAGAGCCGCTTAAATAAGCTCGCTAAGTTGGAAGAAATGGGGTATAACCCGTATCCGTATCGTTTTGTGCCGGATAGTTTTGCGCAACCGTTGCAGGATAAATATAAAGACCTTGCTAACGGCGAAAATACCGAGGACAGAGTGACCGTTGCCGGGCGTGCCATGGCGGTCAGAAATGACGGTATGTTTATTGATATGAAAGATAAAACCGGACGTATTCAGCTTTTCTGCCATAAATGCCATTTGCCGGAAGAAAATTTAAAATTGTTAAAATGTTTGGATGTCGGTGATGTGGTCGGCGTTACCGGATTTATTCGCCGGACACCGCGCGGTGAGCTTTCGGTGGCTGCTGAAAAGTTTGATATTATCGCTAAATCTTTGGAACCGTTGCCGGAGAAATTTCATGGTTTGACGGATGTGGAAACACGCTATCGTAAACGCTATGTTGATTTAATTATCAATGACGAGGCCAAAGAGGTGTTGTTGACACGTTGTAAGATTGTTTCTGCCGTACGCGAATTCTTTAATTCCGAAGATTTCCTGGAGGTTGAAACACCGACTTTTCACCCGATTATGGGCGGGGCTAATGCTAAACCGTTTGTGACACACTATAATGCGTTGGATAATGATTTTTATTTGCGTGTGGCACCGGAGCTGTATTTGAAAAAGCTGATTGTCGGCGGTATTGACCGTGTGTTTGAAATCGGTAAAAACTACCGTAACGAGGGGTTGGATAAAAACCACGTGCCGGAATTTACCGCTTTGGAAGCTTATATGGCTTACGGCGATTATAATGATATGGCAGATTTGATGTCACGTTTGGTACGATTTGTGGTTAACAAAGTTTTCGGAACCGATAAAGTCGTTTTAGACGGGCATGAAATTGATTTTTCTAAACCGTTTCCGAAAGTTTCTATTATTGATTTGATTAAAAAGGAAACCGGTGTGGACTTCCTTTCGGTTGAAACGGTGGAAGATGCAAGAAAATTGGCACAGTCCATCGGGGTTGAGGCAGACCATTGCTCTAACTGGGGCAAGGTAGTGCAGGAAGTGTTTGACGAAAAAGTGGAACATACTTTGATTGAACCGATACATGTTTCCGATATGCCGAAAGATATTTCGCCGTTAGCAAAAACGCACCGCGATAATCCGCGTTTGGTGGAACACTTTGATACATACCTTTTGGGTATGGAACTCGGGTGTGCATATTCCGAACTTTCTAACCCGTTGGAACAGTTGGAACGCTTTAAATCACAAATGGCAGAGCGTGAGAACGGTGACGAGGAAGCGCAAATGCTTGATGAAAGCTTTATTGATGCGCTTTCTTACGGTTTTGTGCCGACAACCGGTATGGGTATGGGTATGGACAGACTGGCTAAACTCTTGACCGGTGCGGCAACGCTTCGTGATGTTATCTTATTCCCGACATTAAAGAAAAGGTAAGCTGATTTGAGGGGGATGAAGCTGAAATATCTGTTCTTTTTAATTGCTCTTATTGCAGGCGGTACGTCCGGTTATTTCTTTAGGCAGAATAATGAACCGTATCGCTTGGATTACCATAAAGCGGTTATCAATATCTTAGTGGCCTATCGCAATGAATTGGATGTGCCGACTTTGGGTATCGGCGAAAGATTTTTGGCTGAAGATATGGCTAAAGAGATGGCCAAATACGGGATGAAGGCAAAGGTTTATACCTTAGAAGACAGCTATGCCAATCTTAATTTTAATGAGGGATTTGAAATTTATATGCGGGCTTATCCCGAGTTAAATAAAGGAAATATTCATCAGAGTTTTGATAAGGATAGGGTTGCGGTGTTGTTTGAAACGATACCTTATGAATCCGGCGAAGTTTATAATGTGGATATGGTGTTTACCGGTTCGCTTAAAAAACATAAGCAATATTTAAAAGAGGGCATTGTTTCGCATTTTTTGCCGCAATTTACCCGATTTGATAAATTTTATCCGGCAGCAAAGGAAGAATACAAAACGAAAATTCTTTATGTGGCTAACCAATGGCCGGGGATGGAAACGAGAAGAACTATTCGCTATGCCTTAGAAACCGGCGTTGAACTTGAGGTTTACGGTAAAGGGTGGGGAAAAGCTTTAACCGGCGATAAAAAAAGTTGGTGGAAGAAAAAACAGCTTCCCAATGAAGAACTGAAGTATTACTATTCTTCGGCGGATATTGTGTTAAATGATACGCGTGATGATATGATTGAAGCCGGATTTATCAGTAACCGGATTTTTGATGTGACGGCGTGCAAAGGGTTCCTTATTTCTGATTATATCGCCGAAATTGAGGAAATTTACGGTGACAGTATTCCGATGTATAAAAACAAAGAAGAATTTAAGGCGCTGATAGACTATTATCTGGCGCACTCCGAAGAACGGCGCGAAAAAGCAGAACGGGCTTATCAGATAACCAAAAAACGTTTCGGCGCCGAAAAAATCGTTAAGGAAATGGTTGAAAAAATGGAAGCTTATCGGAAAGAGCGCAAACTGAAAGGGGTTGAGGATTAAGCAGATGAAAAAGGCCGGCAAAAAGATTTTCTTTTTAGGAATTTTGCTGCTGCTGTTTGCGGTTGGGTTTTTATATGGAAAAAATTATTATCAACCGCAAAAATCCGTGGTGTTGCGGGTGAGTATGGAACGGGAGAAAATTGATTATGATTTGCTGGCAGGTATGAATTATATGCAATACCTGTTTAGGCAAAACGGTTATAAAGTCTATGAAACAAAATATCCGGGGAATTTTTATTTTAATGAAGCCGATAATGCTGATGTTAATGTTTTTGTCAGGGCTTATAATCCTTTTTTAGATATACGTCTTAAGAAAAATGCTTTTAATATTTGCTATTTGCACCGCTTTACGGATGTGCATGAGGTGGAATTTAACGGGTATGATTATTATTTATCCGCACAACATACTTTTATAAATTTCTTTGATAAAAGGCGGCAGATGACTTATTTTCAGGGTGGGGCGGTGCCGCATGAAATGCTTAAACCGAATTACCAATATGATGTGCTGTATATTTATGAATATTATGCGCCGGAATATGAAAATATCGTCACGCAATTTAATAAACATAAACTTTACGGCGGTATGGGATTTGCCGCACTTTCCGAAAAAGAAAGACAGGACGAATTGGCAAGAGCAAAAACTGTGGTTTATTTTTCCGGCTTCTTCAAAGGTGATGATACGAATTATATTCCTTATGCGGCTTATGATATTATCAGTTACGGCAGACCGCTTGTTACAAATTTGCGGGAGAGTTTGGTTCAAAAATTCGGGAGTGATGTTTATCTTTTTGATACGGCTGATGATTTAGGAAAAGTGCTTGTTGATGCGCTTAATGAAAGTGATAACGCACGTGAACAAAGAGCGCAGAACGCTCGGCAGAAATTATTGAATACGCAAGAGAAAACGGTCTTTAATTTTATAAAATAAGTGTGTATGCATTTTTTTTGACCTTATTTAGATTATATTAACTAAATAAGGCTTATATATATCTGTGCAGGTGAGGGGGGAGATACCTCGTGCCGCATGATTGGTATAATTATAATAAGGAAATTAAAAGATGACTACAAATGCACAAGTTGATTTTTTAAACGATATTAAAGATAAAAAAGTTTCAGTTACCGTCTTTTTGATTAACGGCGTTAAATTACAAGGTGTTATTACCTGGTTTGACGAATCTTCTTTGTTACTCAGACGTGACGGGCATACTCAGCTTGTTTATACTCACGCGGTTTCAACTATTATGCCGGCAACAGCTATAGACGTGGTTGAAGAATAATTTTGCTTGTTATTGAAAAAGACAAGAAAACTCGTACAGCGGTTATTTGTCCGATTGAAAGAACCGGTCAGAATGTTATCAGTAATGATGATATTCAAAAGAGGCTTTCAGAAGCCGAAGGTTTGGTTTTGGCAATGGGACAGACCGCTGTTTTTTGTGAAGCGATTAAATTTTCTAAAATTATTTCCGGTACTTTTTTCGGTAAAGGTACGATTGCGCGCTTAAAAGAAAAATGCGGTGAATACGAGGCAGAGCTTTTGGTGGTGGATGAACCGCTTTCGCCGGTGCAACAACGAAATTTGGAAAAAGAATTACAGATTAAGGTGATAGACCGCACGGCGGTTATTTTGGAAATTTTCGGCAGGCGGGCGCAGACCAAAGAAGGTAAACTGCAAGTGGAATTGGCGCATTTGACTTACCAAAGAGGGCGACTGGTCAGAAGTTGGACCCACTTGGAAAGACAACGTGGCGGCGGCGGTTTCTTAGGCGGGCCGGGAGAAACACAGATAGAATTAGATCGGCGCCATTTAGACGAGCGTATTTTAAAAATTAAAAAAGAGTTGGAAAAGGTTAAAAAGACGCGCTCCATACAACGTTCGGCGCGGGTTAAAGTGCCGTATCCGACGGCGGCGCTGGTGGGCTATACCAATGCCGGAAAATCTACTTTGTTTAATTCTATTACCAAAGCGAAAGTTTTTGCCAAAGATATGCTGTTTGCAACACTTGATCCGACAATGCGTAAAGTCAGTCTGGGGCAGGGAACGGATATTATTCTTTCGGATACGGTTGGGTTTATTTCTAACCTGCCGCATGAGTTGGTGATGGCGTTTCGGGCAACGCTTGAAGAAGTTTTAGAGGCTGAAGTTATTTTGCATGTGATTGATGTATCTAACCCGTCTTACAAAGAACAAAGAGATGATGTGATTGAAGTGTTACATGAATTGGGGTTGGAAAAAATTGAATCGGCAGCGAATTATATTGAGGTTTTTAATAAGGCGGATTTGCTAAGCGAAAGCGAGAGAAAACACCTTTACGAACGCTTAAATGACAGGCAAATTTCCGTTTCCGCATTATCCGGCGAGGGGATTGATAAACTGCTTAATATGTTGAAAGTTTATTTCAGAAAAAACGTGGTGGAAACGGAAGTTGTGGTTAATGCCGACGACGGAAAGAGAATCGCTGAAATTTATCGCACGGCGGAAGTGTTGGAGCGAGTGGATAATGATGATAAAATCTTATTTAAAATTAGGCGGATGGGATAAAATTTGTTAATTTAAAGCTATTTTTAATTTTTATCGGGTAAGGTTGATTAAAGTTTAAATGTATTGCTTATCGGGAGAAGCTAAATGTGGAAGTTTTTTGTCAGAACAATTGTAAGTGTTTTTTCTATTTTGATTTTGGCGGGTATCGGGTATTTTTTCTATGAGGCGTATATGCTGAAATATCCGACCTGCGTTTCTCATGCCAGTGTTATTACCAGAGTGACGGATGCGCTTAATTCTACCCAGTTGGCGACCGAATTCGGGTTTAAGATAACACGTTTGCAGAATGTAGAAGAATCCTTATATGACAGAGGCAGAAAGACACGTTTATGTGTGGCGACCGCTGTTTTGGATAACGGTAAAACAACGCCGGTTGCTTTTAAGATTATCGGGAAAAATGACAGCTATCATCTGGAAGCCGAATTTACAAAAGTGGTTGATGTGGTGTTAGATGAAGTGATTAAAAGATGGGAAGAACTTTTAACGGCTGCCGAGGAAAGTGTTAACGAGGAAGAAAATGTTGCAACCGAACAACAAAATGCTGATGAGAGCGGGGCAGTTGTTAATGAAGAAAACAATAATGCTGATGAAACAGTTAAAAATACCGAGGAAAGCGGCGTTGTTGAAAGTGTGGTTGAGGAAGCACCGGTTGAAGAAAATAATAATATAGAGAACGCACCGGAAGAAAATAACGGTACGGAGAACACAGCGGAAGAAACTCAGCCGGAAAATAACGGCGCAGAGAATACTCCGGAAGAAACTCAGCCGGAAGAAAACACCCCAGAGGAAAATTAAGGGGTATTTTTTTCTTTTTTTAAGTAAAAAAGTTGTTGAACAAAGGCGTTAAAAAGTGTATAATCTTCCTATGAGGAGAAAGATATGCAAGAGTTTGTTCCCAATGCTTACGACAAATATCTTATCAACGAATATAAGAAATTCGGTGACGGCGATTATTTGTTGACCGATATCGGGGATAAAACGTTTGTTGTGCCTTATAAATATACCGTTGATGCCAAAGACGGCAAAGAGGCTGTGGAACGCTTTAAGAATGCGCTGTTTGATTTTCAAAAAGAAGAAGAACGAAAGTATAAAGATGCCGGTGAATTGCCGCTTATTTTGAATATTTACGGGAGAGATTATGTTGTTCCCAAAGAATTGAGCGAGGCTAAATTTATTTCACCGGAATTTATCAGACATGATGCTTATGAAAAAGCTTATGTTAAATACAATGCGGTTATTAAGGCGCATAAAAAACTTACGGCAAAAAATATGGATAAACAACCGGCGGACTTTTCTTCGGCGGCTTTAAGGAAGTATCTTTACAGAGTTGAAAGTACCAAAGATGTTGATAAAAACTCAATCAAACGACGGGCGAAACTCGGACTTTTGGTTGTGGCGGCGGCGTTTTTGGGGTATAAAGTTACCCATAAAACAACGAAAATCATTAAAGATGAAATGTGTATGGTTCCGGAAGATACCACAAAGACTTATACCGATTTTAAGGGGAAAGTTTACAGCGATACACTCGGTAATCTTAAATTGATGGAACAGTTAAAACCGGAAATTATGGCGATTCTGGTCGGATTGGAAGGATATGCCGACGAGGCCTTTTTAGAGGGCGGTAAAAACCCGACTGTGGGAAGAGGGCGCACGGTAAAAATTGAAAAAGACGGCTCACTGACCAAAGTAAAATTGGGGGATAAGGTTACGCCCGAGGAAGATGTTGATCGCTGTTGGGATTATGTGCAGAATGAGTTTGCTCCGATTTTAGGCGATAGTGTCGGCAGGCGTTTGTTACCGACCGAGATTCTGGCTTGTATCGGTTCAGGATATTGTTGGGGAACAGAGGCTTTTGTTAAATCAAACTTTTTTAAATCCATCAAAGACGGAGAACCGCTTGAAGAACAACAACGTAAACTAAGCGGTTTCAGAAAACCTATCGGTTTATTGAAAAGAGCGTTTTTAGTAGCTCAGGTCTTAGGTGGAAATTGGACGGCTAAAGATATTTTGGATATGCCGATTTACTACCTTAAAGATTTTAACGCCTATCTGCATTGCGGTATTTACCCGCCGAATCTTTATAACTATATGCCGTGCAAGAAAGATAAAAAGGGAAATTATATCCAAGATGCGCGGGGAAATTATCTACCTAAGATTGCCAAAGACGATTATTGCGTTAAATTCTATAATGACGACGATAAACAGATTTTAAACAATAAGATTATTGATGTGGCGAAGCGGGGGAAGGCACATTATAAACTTGTGCGTGATTTTATGCCGGAAGATATGGTGGACAGTATTGAAAAAAGTAAGCCGGATTTTAAGCTGGACTTTGAAAACAGCAAGATGTTTATGGCGCAGGCGTATCGCTTCAAAAAAGAAAAAGGCGAAAAGTAACTTTATTTTAATCAGATATGGGCAAAATTGTGTAAAACTAAAGGCCGGGGCTTGCCGTTTAGCGATTATCTCGGCAATATTTATAGTATTCTGTGATGTTTTTTTTAGGAGTGTTTCAGATGGTTAAAACATTGGTGGTTATTCCGGCGCGTTACGGTTCGTCACGTTTTCCGGGTAAACCGTTGGCAAAGATTGCCGGTAAAGAGATGTTGTTAAGAGTGGTTGATATTGCGCGTAAAGGAACGAAAAATACGGATGCCAGAATCGTTGTGGCTACCGAAGATGAGCGGATATTGAACTTTTGCAAAGAGCATGGTGTTGAGTGTTTGATGACTTCCGATGCTTGTAAAACCGGCTCGGATAGGGTGTGTGAAGCGGTTAAAACATTAGGTATTAAGCCGGAGTTGATTATCAATCTGCAGGGCGATAATCCGGTTTGTCCGCCGTGGTTTGTGGAGGAACTGATTAAGGCTTTTGAGAGCGATAAATCCGTTGATTTGGTTACCCCTTGTACCAGACTTTCCTGGGAGGCATTGGATAAATTAAGAGAAAGCAAAAAATCTACGCCGTTTTCGGGTACAACTTGTGTGGTTGATAAGAACGGCTATGCGTTGTGGTTTTCCAAAAATATTATTCCGGCGGTGCGCAAAGAGGGAGATTTAAGAGAAAAAGATAAGATGAGCCCTGTTTTAAGACATATCGGCCTCTATGGATATAAATATAATTCGTTATTCAAATTCAAAGAGTTAGAAGAATCATCTTATGAAAAACTTGAGGGTTTGGAACAACTCAGATTTTTGGAAAACGGGATGAAAATTAAGGTCGCTCTGGTGGATTATGGCGCATTTGAGGGAATGAGCGGGGTGGATTCTCCGGAAGATGTCCAACGCGCAGAGGCTTTGTTTGCTAAATATGGGGAATTTTAGGAGTATAAATCAATGACAACTCGCATTATTATTGCTCGCCACGGAAATACTTTTGCTAAGGGGCAAACACCATTACGGGTAGGGGCTAAGACAGATTTGCCGCTGGTTGAAACCGAACGCGGAACAAATGTCGGTAAATATTTGAAAAAGCTTGTCTTGTATCCGTCTGCAGTGTTTGCGGCACCGTTACACCGGACGATGGAAACGGCACGGCTTGCTATTGCAGCGCTTGATCGTGATATTCCGCTTATTGAAGATAAACGCTTTACCGAGATTGATTATGGTCCGGATGAGGCCAAAACCGAAGAAGAAGTTATTGCTCGTATCGGTCAGAAAGCTATGGATGACTGGAACAGTAGCGCTGTTGTGCCGGACGGTTGGAATGTTTCGGTTAATGGCATTATCAAAGCTTGGAAAGATTTTGCGGAAGAAGTTGAACGTGATTACCATGGTAAAAACGTTCTGGTGGTCAGCTCTAACGGAATTATTCGTTTTGCACCGCATTTGACCGGTAATTTTAAGAAATTTGCCGAAAGTTTTGATATTAAGGTTGGTACCGGCGGGGTTTGTATCTTGGAAAAGGAAGATGGCGACAAGCACTGGACGGTGGCTTCTTGGGGTGTGAAACCGAAAGAATATTTAGCGGCTTAAGTTTATATGGCGCCGGTGGTTGATATCGGCGCTATTTTTATGATGATTTTGAGCGCAGTGAGCGTATAAATTATCGTTTTTTATTGCTGAGCTCGTTCTGAGAGCGCATTTTGATTATTATAATTATTAGATAAGGTATTGTAAAATAAGTGTTTTCTAGTCTTTTCTTATATATTAGTTGACATAATATACATTATGCGACAAGATGCATACATTTAAGTGGCAGTGCCACCTCCAACGATTTGGACTTTCCTTTTGGGCAAAGGTGTACTCTACACCCGAGAGAATATTAATTGTCATCACTCAGAACATGGTGAGGTTAAGCAATCTTCATGAGATTTACATAGCCTTATTGTTGTCATTGAGATGCCTTGATTTTTGCTAACGCAAAAAAGGCATGACAAGAAGAAAGCAATGGTTTATTTTATCCGTCATTGCAAAGTGAATGATGGCAGTTATTTGACAACACAGTTATTTGATTATATTGAAGATGCCTAACCTCGCTGTTTCACAGCTCAGGGCATGACGTTTAAATGGCTGTAATCGTTTGGGACATGACGGTTTAGTATTCTACCAGTTAAAGAGTATATCTTTACTTCATGGAAAAGCCCTTTAAAGTGTTGGCTGTGTGCCTCACACCGTTGCAGGTGCCGCTGGCACTGCCTAACCTCGCTGTTTCGCAGCTCAGGGCATGACGTTTCAATGGTTGCGCGCATTTTTGCATGACAGGAAGAACGCAATGACCTCTTCTTACCTGTTATCTTAAAAAATATAATCCGCAAAACATGACCTTGATATCAGGCAGTTTTACGGATTATTGATACATTTTACTTTACTACCTCTTGGAGCAATTTGTATACTTTGGCGGTTGATTTGCTGAGCATGCCGTAATTATCCAGTTTACCGATAAAAACATGGGAATTCTTATGAATCACCGCGTAAACCGTTGCTTTCGTATCCTCGCTCTTGGGTTTGTGCGTGGTTGTCTTAAGCAACTGGATGGAAATAACGGACTTTTCCGGCTTTGCTTCGTCCGGGGTAATCCAAAAATCGCCCATCTTGTTGCAGACTTTGGTGTTACGGTCAGCATACACTTTGTCGTAAAGAAGTTTTGCCTCTTTGGCGGTCGGCAATTCCAATTTAAACGTGTTGGGCATTTCAATACCGTTGCGCTTATAGGACAAATGGTTAAAGACTTGACCTTGCAGCCACATCAGAGAATTTGCCACCTCATCTTTTAAGACGTTGTGGACGTAACCGTTGAGGTAAATCACCCCGTTAATCTCTATACCGACCACTTTGGCAGACAAACCTGATACCGGATAAGGCATAGAGTACAGCATACCGTCATGGTAATACACAGTGCCGTAAGGGCTTACAGTTTCAATGGGATCTTTCAGCCACGTTTTGTAGGCTGGCGCAATCTCATCAATTTCTGTTTCAGAGACGCCAAAATGGCGCAGAGCTTTGTAAATGTCATAAATTTTGTGTCTCATAACACATTTTTTTCTCGGCTTTAACGAGCGGTAGGTTCTCTCCGGCGACATTAAATTGTTTATACTAATACGCTCTTTGCTTTGGGGCAAAGACCTTTTCCTATCTATATATTGATAATTTGAAATTGCGGAAAGTTTATCAGAAACTTTATAAATTGCAAGCTTTTTAAATAAAACTCCGCTTTAAGTTGTTGACTTAAGGCGGAGTTTAACAGGTAACGTCGTTAAATTTCAGGGTTTGGCATATCAGCTTAATATCCTGTATCAGCGACGGTTTTGTAAGATAATCCATGTCATACTGCAGATAATCTTCTTTAGGGAGAAATCTTCCCGATTTCATTTGTGCCAAGCCGGTTATACCGGGGCGCACAATTAAACGTGTATAAGCTTCTTTCTTATTCCTAAATTGTTCAAATTCCTTTTTCAGCAACGGACGCGGACCAACCACACTCATATTACCTATTAAGACATTGAAAAATTGAGGAAATTCATCCAGATGTGTCCGTCTTAAAAAACGACCTATCGGGGTTATGCGCTTGTCTGATGACTTTATAACAATCTTGTCATCAGCATTTACATACATAGAACGAAACTTATAGCATGTAAACTCGGTGGTAAACATCCCTACTCTTTTTTGCTTGAATATCACCGGACCTTTGGAAGTCAGCTTGATGATGATACCTAACAAAATGAACATTATCGGCAATATACTCAAACATAGCAACAATGATATGATTATATCTATCATGCGCTTAACCATGCGGTATGGTAGCGTGGAAACCGATATGGCGCTTATTTCATAATAACGGCAATATTCTCGGCGCATTTTATAAATGTAATAAGCGGCATATAATTCTCTGGCAAAAAACACCACGGCGATACTCGCGAAGATGAGTAAATTCATAATAGTATTTTTGTTATATGTTTATAATATTTCAGTCGCGCAGATTTTAGGCAAAAGATTTTAATAATGCAAGCGTTATCTTTACCATAAATTAAGATTAACATATTAAAATATGCCATCATTTAAGGTTATGGGGATTTTAATGCGAAACTTTGGATTGAAAGTTTATTCTATTGATTTTGTTAAAAATATTTCGTTTACCAAAGATGCCGAAAAAACACTCAAAGAGGGAAAATTCAGTTATATGGAGTTGTTCGCCCTGCCCGATAGTTTTGATAAAACATGGCGTGACATTGCAAATTTTAAGGGAATCAAAACTATTATTCATGCGCCACATGCACGGTTTGACCTAAATCCTTCAGAGCCGGATTTGTTTAAGGAAAATCAACATAAACTTTATGATTCGCAACGGTTTGCTGATATGCTTGATGCTGAGATGATTATCTTACACCCGGGGTTTGGGCATGATGATGCCGGATTTAATGAGAATATCCGCCAATTTAAGGCTTTTAATGAGCCACGGTTGGCGGTTGAGAACTTACCGCTTATCTGCTCTTCCACGCACCGCAAGTTACAGGGCGTTACCCCTGATGAGATTAAGAGATTTATTGATGAGGTCGGGTGTAAATTCTGTCTTGATTTTTCGCATGCTATTTGTGGCGCAAACAGCTTTAAGCGTGATGTTTATGAAGTATTAGATGAATTTAAGGCCTTAACGCCGGCTATGTATCATCTTTGTGATGGTGATGTGACAGAAATTGATGATGCGCATTTGCACTATGGCGAGGGAAATTATGATTTAAAACGGTTGGTTAATGATTATACCTCAGATAATGCTTTAATTACCATGGAAACTGGACACGGTATCCCCTCTTCCGTTCAACCATGGCTTGATGATTTAACTTATATTCAACATCTTATTGCATAAATTTTTGACAAATTTTTTGTTGCGTCATTTCTAAAAATAGGCTATAATTTCGGTATAAGCTTAAACTAAAAGAAAGTCAAAACTATGGGTAGCTTTTTATTAAACGAAATGGGCGAAGTGCTGTTGGAAATCAAGTCCGGTCTTGATTTTAAAGATGATTTGTGTTTGGAAGTGAACGAAACAGCACAAACTGCCGTGCTTAGAAGCGATCATGGTGAAATTGCTATTGATTTTGTGCATGAAGAATTGATTTATCCGCTTAAAATGAGGCGCTATCTCTTTGTGGTGGAAAGGAATAATCAATTTTATGCCATTAAAAGCAGATTGGCGAAAGTGGTCTTTGTGGGGTAAAACTTTATGCAGGCGGATTTGAGACATACGGGATTTTTTACCGGCAAGGTTAAGGCTTTTTCTACCGAGAGAAACGGTCCACAAAAGGTTGTTTTTTCCGGAAACTGGCTTAAAAAATGCTTTCCGTTTGTGTTTGCTTCGGCATTTATGTTTACTTCCTGCAGTGAAGAAAGAAAACAAAATGCGCCAGAAGAATATAAGAAAATTTATACTGAAGTCGTTGATAATTATCATCTTAATGATTTAGAGGGTAAAGAACCCTTTTCAATTGGCGAAATCATGGATTTGATGGAAGCAAAAGACACTCCGATTTTAAATGATACTAACTATAACCATTGTCCGGAAAATATGGCTAATTTCTGGGAAATCGTTAAAAACGGGATTGCCGTTACCAAAGAAGTGCAAAATGTGGATAGTTTAACTGCGGCGCAGAAAAAAGAATATCGCACCACTATGGTTAAAATGCTTTCCAGACTGAGCCGCTATAAAGATACACGGCCGGAAATTGTGCAGTTTATGTCGCGTTTGGGGTTGGCTAAGGAATTTAATAAGGACAGTATTGATATTACCGATTATAACAACTTGCAAATATTTTTATATGCGGAAAAGTTGTTTAGGTATAAGGATAATCATAAGGTTATTTTAGAAAAAGAACGGGGAGAAATTGATACGCGTTGCGAATATATCGGTCGCTATTATAAAGACTTTAATGAATTAGCCGAGAAAGCGGATAAATATCCGGGAATTGAACGTTTCGCCAGAGCTTTTTATCTTAATGATGACAGATTTATCTTGGCAAAAGAGGATATGAGTTTAACGGCGCCTATCGGTAAGAGGATGTTTGATGACTGGTGTGCTAAAAACGGGGTGAAAGATTCAACTGTTTGGGAATATGCTGATAAAGTTTATGATACGGATGATATTAACGATATGGAATATTTTACCAAACGCGGTGTTGATTTAGGGGCTTCCATAACTGTTAGCAGAAAAGGACATAACGGTTCGCCGGTTTCCTTGGTTGTTTTACATGAGATTATGCATCTTTTACAATTAAAACCGGCATCTGAAGAAAGACCTTTTCATAACAAGCTTTCTAATGAGACAATTTTTAATATGAAGATGCCGGAGAGCAGATATGATCAGGGGTATTTGGCGGAATTAGGGCCTTCTTTATATAGTTTAATGCAAGAAGATTTGGTTTATAAAGAAGTACATGGAATTGCTAAAGATAAAGTGGTTGATTACGGGGTGACAATAGATACCGGTGTGCAGAAAGTTGAACTCGGAGAGTTAGCGGTTTGGGTACAGAATTTGGTTAATGAATCAAAATCGCTTAGTATGGATAAGACTTTATCTCAAAAGAAAGCTTTGGAATATCTTAATTTCTTAGGTGGCGGGAATAAAACGGCAAACAGAGTTAAGACTAAAGCCGGCGAGATGGATTTATAGGTTTGTTTTCTACACAGTTTTGATTAAAAAACACTTGCTTTTTTAAGGGATTATCGTTATAAACTTGCGGTAAACGGAGAGATGGCAGAGTGGTCGAATGCGGTTGACTCGAAATCAATTGTGCTCGTAAGGGTACCGGGAGTTCGAATCTCCCTCTCTCCGCCAGATATAACAAAGCCCCGCTTTTTGCGGGGTTTTATTATATCTGATGTATAGTGTGGTGCAGAACTCCCGGGATAAGGGGTACTGCCCGTACGGGGTCACTTTAAGAGATTTTTTGAGAAGCAAAAAGTATTCTTAGGCTTTGTCATTGCGAACGGATTGAAGCAATCTCCCTTTCTTGGTTTGTATTATTGCTTTATGATTCTTATGGAGCCCCCTTGACCTCGCTTACGCTCGGAGGGGTGACGGTAATACGGTAGCATTTGTAACAGTTGATATTTAAAACAAAAAAGGCCAAGTAAAAACTTGGCTTTTTTGTTTTAGTAAAGACTAATCTTTGATAAGACCGTCTTTGATGAGTAGCTCACGGATGAACGCCATACCTTTGGCTGTCCAGTACATGTGAGCGCGTGAGAGCGGTCTGCCCTTTGAGTCCTCACTGTAATTGTACCAGCAGTAGCGGGTGTAACCGCAGCTCTGATACTTGGCATAGAGTTTCCAGACCTCACCATCTTCATACTGTACTTGCTTACGGTGGAGATACTGGTTCATCCAGATGGCGGATTTGCCGTAGTTTTTGGCAATTACGCCGGTCGGGAACAGACTGTGAGATTGCATCAAATCATCAAAAGCTTCGGCCTTTTTTCTTAATGCCTCATTCTCCTTTGTAAGCTCTGCAATCTTGGCAAGGTTGGCCTCTTTCAGCTTTTTGAGCTCTTCCATTAAGGCATTGACGTCAACCTGCTTTTTAGCACTCTTTTTTGTTTTGGGCTGGGCTTCTGCCGTACCAAGTTCGGGGAAAAGTTCTCCCTGAACGCAATTTTGCTTTTTCATAATTATAAAAATAAATCTAAATTTTGTTCATTTATACCATAAAAAACGGGCTATGGCAAGATGAATTTTAAATTCCTTTAAAAAATATCTTTACTTTTTTCTCTTTACTGTTAGATTAGGCACAGTTTCCTTATTATTCGGTCTTTTAATACTATTGGGGCGATAAGGAAGAAAAAGAATCATCATTTGTTTCACTAAATATTTTTTATCATGAACAAGAAAAAAGTAATTGTTACGTCTTTTGTGGGCTTGGCTACATTGGGTTTGGCCGTTGCCGGTTTCTTTCAGCGTAAGGCATTGAAGAAAGATTTTGAGGAATTGCGCGACAACATCCGTTCTTTGTTGGATGATGAGGAACTTATTGATTAGTAAACATTCTTCTTTAAAAAAGAAAACCGCCGGCTTAAAGCTGACGGTTTTCTTTTGTTTTAAGACTGTTAAATCGGAACGGATTTGGGAATATCAATGAGAGTGGCATTGCCGATTTTTAATATCATCTTGCCCCTCTTCATGATACGTTTCCATTGATTAGAGCTCATCTCTTTTAAGCGCTTGCCCTCGGGAGTGTATATCGTTGCTTTGTTGTTTTTAACAATGGCAATATACATTTTTTCCGGTTGGGTATTCTGTTTCTTTAAGAGATAAAACTCATCTTTCGGTACGCTCCACAACAGATTGCCTTCATAGGTTCTGAAATCAAATCCGGCGGATGTTTGCAGACAAACGTACTTCTTACCGATATAATAATGCGCTGTTTCTACGATGTTACCGCTGGCGGGAAAATAGAAAACAGAGAGACTGTCACCCCGACCGTGATAAAAGACAGTGCTGTCATCTTCAACGGTATCAAACATATTTAGGGGATAATCGCCTAAAGGTGTGCCGTCTGTCGTAAAGTAACGCGAGGTCTTTTCCGTGGTCACAATTTCTATTATGTTAATAATAACAGAAGCTGCATACCACTCTTTTGAGGGGGGAATAACGATACTGTCTCCAACGATATTACGAATACCGAGAAGTGTGTCGCCGTTCTCATCTAAAACCGTGTAGGTTTCCAACTCATCATTAAGGCTGTACGATTCAGATTTGAAATTACCGGAAGAACAGCCCTGATTAACCATGCCGATGCCAAAGCACAGCAACAGTGCAAAAACTAATTTTTTCATAATTGAGAGATATTTAGTGATAAAAATAAATTTATTATCTCTACTTTATAAGCTTAAATTTTTAATTGCAAGCGTTTCCTTATTTGCCGGCGATTTCTGCCGATAATTTTGCAGCAGAGGTTATTTTGACCGGATTTTTCTTCATGGCGGTGATGTATTTTTCTTTATCCTTAAATACTTTTTCAAGCATCGGCAATAAAACATCCGGTTTGGCGATGTCTTCATCTTTGATGATTTCGGCATAGCCTTTATCTCTAAAACTTTTGGCATTCAGGCTTTGCTCACCACGAGAGGCGGTATTCGGCAACGGTACCAATATCATAGGCTTTTGTAAACTGGCTAATTCAAAAATGGAATTAGAACCGGCGCGCGAAATGACAACATCAGCCAAGGCCATCAAATCTTTCAATTCTTTATCTACATATTCATATTGAACGTAGCCTTTGCCTTTTAACTCCGGATTATAGCCGTTTTTACCGGAGATGTGGATGATTTGATAATTTTTCAAAAGTTCTTTTAAGTTAGCGGCAACGGCATTGTTTAAGCTTTGAGCGCCTAAACTGCCGCCGATAAACATTATGGTCGGCTTATCGGCCTTTAAGCCGGTAAACTCGGCGCCTTTTTCTTTGCTACCGTTAAATAATCTGTCTGATAATACCGGACCGACACATTTTACTTTTTGTTTTTGACTGACACTGTTAATTGTCTCAGGAAATGTGGTAAAGAAAGTACCGACAAACGGCAGGCTTAATTTATTGGCAAGACCGGGAGTTAAATCCGATTCGTGCATGAATATTTTTTTTCTGTTTAAGAAACCGCCGACAACCACCGGAAATGAAACAAAACCGCCTTTAGAGAAGATAATATCCGGATTAAGCTTATGGATAAGCCATGTTGCTTCTATACAACCCAGCGGTATCTTTGCCATATCCAACACGTTTTGCATGGAGAAATAGCGTCTTAACTTACCGGTTAAGACACTATGGTAAGTCACTTCGGGGAATTTTTTAACCAAATCCTGTTCCATGCCGCCGATAGAGCCGATATAATCTACTTGATACCCCTGCTCTATGAAATACGGAATTAAGGCTAAATTAAGGGTAACGTGTCCGGCTGAACCGCCACCGGTAAATACGATTTTGGGCATAACTATTCTCCTGCGGTTAATAAGTTTTCTTCATCATCTTCTTTGGATAATAAAGGTGTTTCATTTAACGTTAGGTTAATAGTCTTACCGGTTTTTGCACCTAATTCTTTCATTTTTTCGGCTTGAGAAACGGCACCGCCTCTGCCGGCAAGTTTGGTCATGGCATTATTGTAGGCATTATTGGCTTGGTTGATGCCGCGCTCTAAGGTCTTCATATCTTCCACGAAAGATGCCAATTTGTCATATATTTTACCGCCGAGTTCGGCAATTTTCTCAACGTTTTTATTTTGGTTGTCTATCCGCCACAGGTTTTCCACCGTGCGCAAAGTCGGAAGTAATGATAACGGGGTGGCTAAGATGACGTTCTTTTTATAGGCATAGTCATAGATATAGCGATCATAATCAAGGGCGGCAATATAGGCACTTTCTACCGGAATAAACATGATGACATAGTTAAGCGCGTTATCTTTGGTGAGCTTTTGATATTCTTTAGCGGATAATTCGTCTATGTGGGCCTTAATAGCTGAGACATTTTTTTGCAGAGATTTATCTCTTTTATCTTCATCTTCGGTATTGACGGCATCTAAATAGTCTGTCAGCGATACTTTGGAATCTACGACGATATCGCGCTTTTCGGGGAGATGGATAATAACATCCGGACGATAAAGCTTTTTATCTTCATTGATAAAAGATTCTTGGGTTTCATAATCCTGCCCTTTGCGCAGACCTGATATTTCCAAAATACGACTTAGCTGACATTCGCCCCAGTTACCCTGCATTTTTTTGCCGCCTTTTAAGGCTTCGGCTAAATTTTGTGCATCTTTGCTCAATGTTAAGTTCATATTTGCAAGATTGGCAAGCTGGGTATCTAAGCTTGATTTATTTTTAATACTTTCGGCGCGGGTGGCAACGACTTCATCTTTGAATGCCTGCAACTGCTCTTTGAAAGGATTTAAGACGGTGCTTAAGGTATTTTTCTGTTCGTTGGCAAAAGTTTCGTGTTGTGATTTGATAATTTCAGATGATATATCTTTGAATTTTAAGGATAAATCATCTTTTATCTTTTCTAAGTAAGTTATTTTCTCAACAAGTCCCTCCTCTCTGGCGACACTGGCGGCTTTATAGGCGGAAAAGTCTTTTTCCAACGTGGTGGCGGCTAATTGCCAATTATTCTTCTCGGATTCGGCCTTTTCATAAGTTTTATTAAAATCAGCGAATCGTTGTTCCAGCAAAGCATATTGTATTTGTAAATCGGTTGTTTTTTCCGATAATTCTTTGTTTTGACGTTTTGTTTTCTTTAATTTATAGTGTGTGCCAAGCCACAAAGCAAACCATATTATACTGAAAACCAGTAAAAATACAGCAATATAATGGGCATTTTCTTTTAAATATTCTAAGTTATTCATCATTTTCTTTTCCTTTTTTTGCAGTATAAATAAACTTTTTCGGTTTTGCAATTTGTTGCGATTTGTTTTGTACAGCTATTTTTTATTCATATTTTTCAATATGATAAGCGGATAATGATGATAGCAGATTGGGGTATTTGATACACTAAAAAAGTTTATATGAAAATATTATACACTTATTTTAGAAAAATGTTGAAGTTTTTAAAAAATATGTTACCCTGTATATGTTTTATGTTAATACTACAACTAATTATAGAAATTAAATTTTAGGAGACGTGAAAATGCGGCGGAAAACAAATGATTGCGGTGTTAGAAATTCTTTCGGCTATTATGATGCAAAAGCCAGAGAAATTGTCTTGAAACGCCCTTGCCTGAAAAAGGCTGATATTGATGAGGTTTATTCTTGGATTGAAGAAGCTGATGACTTAAAGAAATTTTCTATCGGCATCGGTATGGTGGAAAATGTGGTTGTTGATGATACCGGTGATAATCTTTACAGTACGGCTCGCGGGGTTATTCGCCAAAATGTTACCCCCTCTGCCGCTATGGATAATGAAATCTTGAAAAATATGCTGGCTCGCGTGAAATATAAAACCAAAGTGCGCAATCTGGCTCTTAAATGCTACATCTTTTCTGATGATGCCGTGCTCTTTGATGCCCTTATTCAAGCTATTCGCTCTTTGAAAAATCTGGTCTATTTGGATTTAAGCGGCAGCTATTTCTCTGATGAACAGTTGATTGATTTGGCTGAAGTTATTTCTAAAAGCCATATTGCTCACCTTATCTGGCCGGAACCTCGGATGTCTGATATGGTTATGAAACAAGTGGCGGAAAAAATGCTTGAAACACGCGCTTTGGTGGTTATGCGCGGCGTACCGCTTGATTTCCAGAAAATTGCTCAAGATAATAGAAATTGGCTCTTTAGTTTCGGACGCAGACCGACAATGATCGGTGATAAAGAAGCAGCTATCATCCATGAATATGCCGACTCTTTAAGAATTGCCATTGCTTTTGAAAAACAACGCTTGTTTGATTTGGAAAAAGCCGTGGAAGCTATTTTGGCTTAAAATTATCTGAGTTATTCATATAAAAAGAGCGCTTACTTAAGCGCTCTTTTTCTTTAGTCTTGGTCTTTAACACATTCTTGCTTGTATTTTGTGTATTCGGCACTGTTTGGCTCTAACGATCCGTCTGTTAATGCCGGACAACGACAGGATATGAAATATTTTAAAATCTCTTTGCGGTGTTCCTGACGCCATTCCTGATTGCATGCCGGATTACTGCCTATCGCTATCGCCGGACATGCCGAACATTTCAATGACTGTTGCCATACCAAACAATGCTCGTTTACCGCTTCAACAATCAATTCCGGTATCTCTTCTTCAACAATTTTGTTTTTATTGCATTTTAATCCGTCTTTCTCATAGTGATAATATGTGCCGGAAAGAATTGCATCTTGCGCCATCTTTAAATTATATATCTTTTGTGTGCTATCTTCGTTCCATATCTGATAATCTCCGTTCATCTCATCATCTATGTATATCATTTTCAGATTCATACCCTGCATCTTATAAGTGGCAACACCTTCCTTTTTGCCATCTACATACGGAACACTCTCGGTTATCTTCCCGTTTCTTTCATACGAATTTACCGAGCCGTTTAATACCCCCTCTTTATATTCCAAGGTCTTCTTTACCCGACCGCTGTCATAATAGACAATCCCTACTCCGTCTAAATAACCGTTTTTCATGGGATATCTTCTGACAACAATGCCTTCTTTATATTTTACCATATCTCCGGTCAGCGGTTTGCCCTTCTTATCCGTACAGAAAGTTTTTCCATTTTGTTTTTTGCATATCGTATCGGTTTTAACATTATATGTGCCGCCGCTTTGTTCCGTGGCACTATCTTCTTCGGCAATACTGTATTCTGCCGCTAATGTCAGCGCTAATGCCGAAATGACCGATAATATGAGAAATTTGTTTTGTATATGCATGGATACCTCCTTTGATATTCGCATTTATTATATTGAGGAATATTTAAGTAAACGTTAACCGCTTAAGAATTTAAAAAATGAAGTGAAATTAATGGGATATGGAAATAAGTTCAAGGCGCACATAAAAATTTAAGGCAGAGTTTCTAACCCTGCCTTAAATTTTTATGTGTTAACAGCCTTGAACGGCTTCGCCGTCGCCTACACGGCGGGTGCCGCTTCGCGCGGCGCGGTGACAGCGTCACCTGCTTATTCGTATTTGTGAGGCATCTCCGCTTCTTTGGTTAACGCCTTCACGGCATCAGCTAAACTGGTAACCTCTTGCTTCTCAGAACCTAAACGACGTATCGTTACACTCTTGTCAGCTTCCTCTTTGGCGCCAACCACCATGATGACCGGAACTTTCTCCACAGAATGTTCCCTTATCTTGTAACTGATTTTCTCGTTTCTGGTGTCCGTTTCCGCAGTCAACCCCGCATTTCTTAAGGTCTTGGCAACTTCTTCGGCATAACCGTCAAACTGCGACGTTACCGGCGCGACCACCACTTGTAACGGTGATAACCATAACGGCAAATGACCGGCATGATGCTCTATCAATATTCCTAAGAATCTTTCAATAGAACCAAACAATGCGCGGTGTAACATAACCGGTTGATGCTTCTCACCGTCTTCGCCGATATAAGATATATCAAAACGTTGTGGTAAGTTCATATCTACCTGTATCGTACCGCATTGCCATTCACGTCCGATCGCATCTCTTAAAATAAATTCCAGCTTCGGACCGTAAAACGCACCCTCGCCTTCATTGATTTCATACTCATATCCGTGCTTTTCCAAGGCTTGTGCTAATGACTTTTCACACAAATCCCATATCTCATCGGAACCAATTCTCTTTTCCGGTCTGGTGGATAAATATATCTTTATCTTCTCAAAGCCGAAGTCTTTATAAATATCAAATATCAGCTTCATGGTAGAGATACATTCTTCTTCCATCTGTTCCGGTGTGCAGAATATATGCGCATCATCTTGCGTAAATTCTCTCACACGCATTAAACCCATCAACGCACCTGATGCCTCATAGCGGTTTACCTTACCAAACTCGGCCATTCTTAACGGTAAATCACGATAACTCTTAATACCTTGCTTATATACCAATAACCCGCCCGGGCAGTTCATCGGCTTAATGCAAAACCACTTCTTATCTTCAGTCTGACCGGAATAGTTATGCGCACCATACTTTTCCCAGTGACCGGAAGTTTCCCACAAGATTCTGTCCATTACCCGCGGTGTTGATATTTCTACATAACCGTTATGCTCTTGGCGGTTACGCATATACTCTATCAATTTGCGATATACCTTATAGCCTTTGTCATGCCAGAATACGGCACCCGGCGCATATTCCGGTTCAAAATGGAATAAATCCATCTCTTTGCCGAGCTTTCTGTGGTCACGCTTGGCAGCTTCTTCAATGCGATCCAGATACTCTTTCAAGTCTTTCTTATCTGCCCATGCGGTTGCATAAATTCTTTGCAACATTTCATTGTTGGAATCTCCGCGCCAATATGCACCGGCTACCTTCATTAACTTAAAGGCCGTGCCGATTTTGGCCGTACTCGGAACGTGCGGACCGCGACACAAGTCAACATAATCACCTTGGCGATACAAGGAAATCTCGGCATCTGCCGGCAAATCTTCAATAATCTCAACCTTATAATGTTCGCCACGGCTCTTAAACAAAGCAACTGCTTCACTACGGCTGACAACTTCACGGGTTATCTTTTCATCCCGTTTAACAATCTCTGCCATTTTTTCTTCTATCTTGGCAAAATCTTCAGTGGTAAACGGCTCTTTTCTGGCGAAATCATAATAAAATCCGTCTTCAATGAACGGTCCTATGGTTACCTGTACGGCCGGCCATAACTCTTTAACGGCTTCAGCCATAACGTGTGAGCATGAGTGACGTAATACTTCTAAGCCTGCTTTGTCTTTAGCGGTGATAATCTTAACTTTGGAATCTGTAGTTATCGGGGTAGTGAGATCCTTTAATGTGTTATTGATTTCCACAACTAATGCGGCATTTGCCAAATTATGACTTATACTTTCTGCTAATGCTAAGCCCGTAATTCCTGCTTCACATTCTTTTATACTGCCGTCCGGCAGCTCAATCTTAATCATATTTTACCCCTTAACTTAAATTCATTATTGTTCATTGTTTACCAAATCGCGATAAACGGCTAGTGTTTTATCACACATAATTTGTTTTGTAAAGTTTTCTTTTACAAAATTTTCAGCGGCTTGGGACATCTTTTTGCGCTCGCTTTCCCGCATATCCAACGCCCATGCCAATTTGTTTGCCAAATCATCAGCATCACCGGACTTAAAATGTTTGCCGGTAATGCCGTCTTTGATATTATCCAAAGAACCGCCGATATTGGAAGCAAGCACAATCTTGCCCATTGCCTCCCCTTCGGCAGCAATACGCCCGAACGCCTCCGGCTCTATGGAGGCGGAAACGACAATGTCGCATGCTTTCATTAAGGCCGGAACATCATCGGTATGGCGGATAAAAGTGTAACAGCCGGTCATTGAGTATTGTTTGATTCTTTCTTTTAACCCATCGGTATATTTACTGCGACCTTGGTCATCTCCGGTTAATACACAATGAAAATCATGGCGATCTTTAAGCTTTGCCAAAGCATCTATCAACAGTTCCTGACCTTTCCATCGGGTTAAACGACCGATTAACAATATCAGCTTTTTATCGCTCGGCAATTCATATTGCTCAATAATATTCTGTTTACGCTCTTCACTGACGACAGCGGAATTAAACTTTTCCACATCCACGCATCTGTGGATAAAAACGAGCTTTTCTTCCGGTGTGTGATAATTTTCCATAACATGACGTTTAATATGTGAAGATATAACAATAACTTTTTCTCCCATCGCCATGATTTTATTATATATTTTTTTAATACCGTGCGGGCCTAAACCGTATGTGCCATGGAATGTGGTCATATAGTGAACGCCGGCTTTTTTGGCGGCAAGATAGGCACTCCATGCCGGTGCGCGTGAACGGGCATGGACGATATTTATGCCTTTTTCTTTGATGATATCAGCTAAAATACGGGCATTTTTTAGTATCACAAACGGATTTTTGCTTTTTAACGGCAATTTTATGTGCTCTACCCCTAAATTTTCCAGCTGATATTCCTTAGCACCGCCGGATGAGGCAACGTAATTTTCAATCCCTGCCTGCTGTAAAGCTTCGGCTATTTGAATTGTACCTAATTCAACCCCGCCTTGCCCCAATTCCGGTAAAACTTGTAAAACTATCGGCTTTTTTACTTTATCTTTACTCATTTCAGATATAAATCCCTATAAATGTATTTTTTGATGAGGCCACAATGACAGAATTTTTACATACTTTTCAATGCGAACACACCGTAAAGTGTGAATATATTAAGCCCGAGGCGAAAAAAACTCAAAGCTTTACACTGGTTTATGCACATGGATTTTGCTCAGACCCATACGGCAGAAAGCCCGAAGAAATAAAAAAATGGTGCATAGAGCACGGTATGGGATTCTTTCGCTATGAGATTGCCGGACACGGAGCTGATATTGCCCGCTTTGAAGAAACGACCATGAACGTTTATAAAAGCCAAATTTTTGAAATTATGGATATGGTTGAAGGAAAAGTCATTGTTGCCGGTTCTTCTTTGGGCGGGTGGCTTTCTTTATTGGCGGCAATTCATTTCCCTGATAAAGTTATCGGTTTCTTAGGGCTGGCGGCCGCACCTGATTTTCTCAAAACTTATTTTATCAATTATCTTAAGCCGGAACATAAGGTTATTCTTGATAAATACGGCAAAATTGAATTTCCGACCAATGATTTTACTTATGTTATCACTAAAAAGATGATTGACTCGGCCGAGGATAATTTATTGCTTGAACGAGAAGTTATTCCGTTTAAGGGAAAAGTTATTTTGTTACAAGGGATGAAAGATGCCTCGCTTGAGTGGCATACGGCGCTTAAAATTGCCGAAAAGATTGAAAGTGATGATGTTGAAGTGCGCTTATTAAAGAATTCAAATCACAGACTCGGTTCTGACGGGGATATTTCAGCTATCCGTCAAGCTATGGATGAATTCTTAACAATAGGTTAATATTAACCTTTATTTTAATGAGGTAACTTGTTGATATGTCTTATGATTTAATGTTTCAAAAAGCTATTGAACTGCAAAATGCCGGTGCCCTTAACCAGGCGGAAGACATCTATCTTAAAATTTTACAAGTTATGCCGGAAAACTCTGATGTTTGGAACCTTTTGGGCTTGATTGCCCAGAGCAAAGGAAATTTGACACGGGCGGAAGATTGTTTCTTAAATGCGATAAAATATGCGCCTACCCCGTTTTTTGCGCATTTTTTTAATTTAGCGTTGGTCTATAAATCATTGAATAAACTTAATGAAGCGAGAGAAGCAATCATGCGTTCGGTACAATTAAAGCCTGATTTTAAGGAGGGTTTTAATTTGCTCGGTATTTTAGAGGCAAATCTCGGTTTACAAAATGATGCGGTTAAAAGTTTTTGCAAAGCGTTGGAAGTAGATGAAAACTATCAAGAAGCGCGCGCTAATCTTTGTTTTTACAGTAAAGATTTTGATGCACTGTATCGTTTGGCAACCGAACATCCGGATGATTTTAATGTACAACTTATGACGGCACAAGCCAGTGATGACCTTTCTTATAAAGAGAAATATCTGCGTCGGGCGGTTGATTTGGCGCCGGACAGGACTGATGCATTATTGCTTTTGGCTGATACTTTAAGAGAGCAAAATAATTTTAACGAAGCTTTAACTTTTTATCATAAAGTGTTGAATATTGATGAAAATAACATTTTTGCCTGTTTGGGGTTGGCGGATATTTATCTGGCTGAAAAGAACTTTGATAAGGCTGAAAAATACTATCTTCAAAGTTTTAATATCTCTCGCGATATTGCTGAGGCGCATATCAATTACGGTACCCTTTTATTTGAAGAAAGGCGCTTAAACGAGGCTTTGGAAGAATACAGACAGGCTTTGCAGTTGGCGCCGAATAGTTCGGAAATACGTTATAATTTAGCGCTTATTTTAAAAGAAACCGGAGATATTGAAGAAGCACTCGGTTTAATGTTTGATGCGCACTTAAAAGAGCCTGAAAATGATGTTTTTGCCATCAATATTATGGAAACGTTGGCGATTTTATTTGAAAATAATGCCGAAGCGGCGTTAAAAATTGCCGAGAATTGGCAGAAAACAGCGCCCGATAATATCTTTTCCAAGCGTATTTTGGCAGCATTGAGCGGAAGTGATGATGAAAAAGATAATGTTATTTTTGCCGAAAAATTATTTGATAATTTTGCACCGAGTTATGAAAACACGTTACAACAACTGGAACCGAACATTATTAAAGAGTTTATGAAACGAAATAAAAAACTGGTCGGGCATATTTTGGATCTCGGTTGCGGCACGGGGCTTGCGGCGGTTAATCTTAAAACAAAAGATAATTCTTTTACGGGTGTTGATGTTTCGGAAGAAATGCTTAAATTGGCCAAGCAAAAGAATCTTTATGATGAGCTTTATAACGCGGATATTGTCAGTTTTTTAGATAAGCACCCTGCCCGTGATTATGATGTTGTGTTGGCGTTTGATGTCTTTTGCTATTTGGGAGATTTGGAACCGGTCTTAAAGGCGCTTAAAGGTACGGAAGTTTGGTTTAGCGTTGAATCCGGTGATGAGGATATGAATAAAGATTATTACCTTTCTTCCCGCGGGCGTTACAAACATAAAAAAAGTGCGGTTTTGAGCTTGTTAAAAAAGCTTAAATTTAAATCGGTTAATGATTTTGATATTGTTTTAAGAAAAGAAAACGGAAATGATGTCAACGGGGTTTTGTTTCACCTTTCTTAAAGGCTAAATATTTGTTTTTGTTTAAAGAACATAGGCTTAAAAATAATCCTGTGAACAAACATAAAATTATATTGTGCGAATCATTTTCTCATCCTACCTTTTAATTGGTTTGTTATCGTTTTATATATATATATGTCGCAAAGATTATTGAAGTTTTTTTTTAAAATTACATATTTCGCGGATATTTATGCTTTGTTTCTTTTGTTAGCATAAATAAGGTGAGAGCGTTTTATGATGTAAGCGGTGAACTTTTGGGCCGAAAGTTTCAACCCGACACGAAATGACAATCACGGATTGCCCGATGTCTTATAGATATTATTGGAAAAACTTTCTTCGGAGAAATTGCGCAATGAAAACAGCGCCTTTGGGGTGATTGAATTCCCTGCTCATTCTCAAGGGCGCTTATTATTTTAGTTTTCTTTCAATATGTTATTTTGTTAAATTGGTTTTAAACCTTATTTAATCTGCTGTTTTGCGGACGTTTTTTGGTGTCTTAATTTAATATTTAAGCTGATTATTTCCCCTATTCTCTTTACGTCATTTTAACTATTCCCTGATATTATGCTTTTAGTTTAGTTATTAGGAGGTTTGCTATGATTGGCGGTATTTTGATAGGTTTGGGCGTTTTGCTGGCGTTGTTTTATGCAATCTATGTTTCGCTTATCAAGAACAAGAATAATTTGAAAGAAGCGGCATCCGGAATTGATGTGCAACTTAAGAAGCGTTATGACCTTATCCCGAATATGCTTAAGGCAGCGGCTAAATTTATGGAGCATGAAAAAGAGCTGTTTACACAATTAACCGCACTTCGTGAACAAGCAATGACGGCCAAAAATTATGCCGATAAATTTAAGGCTGACGGTGAACTTTCTACGGCTTTACGGGCTTTTAATATTCGCGCCGAGAATTATCCGCAATTAAAATCTGATGCAACAATGGTTAATGCACAAGAAGCAATGGCTGAAACAGAAGAACATATTGCGGCGGCAAGACGTTTCTATAATTCCGCGGTTAAGGATTATAAGAACGCGTTGGAAATTTTCCCTTCTTCTTTGGTTGCTTCCATGATCGGCTTAAAAGATGAATATCCGTTCTTTGAGGCTGAAGAAGCGGCTAAACAAACTATTGATGTGAACGATTATTTTGCTAAATAAAGGATTTAACCGCATCATCTGTGGGAGAATAATATGTCACGTGCTGAAGATATTTTTGAAAAGTTAGTTTATTTCGGCGAAGATGCCATAGATGAATTTTTGCAAGAACGACAAACCGAAGAATTGTTCTTGGATTTTAAGCAGGCGGCATCTGACGGAAAGTCTATGCGGACTCTTCATCCGAGTGACAGACGTAATTTGGGTAAAGCAATTTCTGCTTTCGGTAATTCCGAAGGCGGCGTTTTGGTTTGGGGTGTGGAATGTTCGCGTGACTTGGAAATCGGTGATGTAGCTAAGGCAAAAGTTAAAGTGCAAAACGTACACCGGTTCTTAAGTTGGCTTGAAAATGCCATATCCGGTTGTACAATTCCTTCGCATAACAAAGTGCGCAACCATATTATCAGCGTTGATAAAGACGGAAACGGCTATTTGGCGACATATATTCCGAAGTCTGATATTGCGCCGTTAATGACAACTTCGGGGAATCAAATTTATATCCGCTCGGGTTCTAATAATGTGCCGGCGCCATACGCGGTGATTGCCGGTATGTTCGGAAAACGTCCGCAACCGAATATTGAGTTAGTCATAGATGACGAATCTATTGTGGTGGCTGATGAAAGTGATGATGATATTTTTACTCCGAAGAAGAAAACCAAGAAAAAAGAAAAAGTTGTTAAAGTGCGTTTTTCCCTAATGGCGGAAAATACATCCAATGCCGTGGCAAAAGAAGTTTATCTCTCTTGTAACACAGTTTGTTGCGGCGGCGATAATAACAAAGTTAATTTTTATTATGACAGCCAGTTGGAGAATCTTTCGGCGGCGAATAATTCTATCAATCTCATTACGCCGATAGAAATGCGGGTACCGCCGCGCGCCCTCTTCTCTTGTGCAAAAGCGGAAATCCGTCTTTTGGAAAATGTGACGGAAGATTTTTTAATGGACGGCGTTATCGGAGCGGATGGTGCTATACCGAGAAGTTTTCGTTTTTATGTTTCTAAAAATGATTTGCGTTCTTTTGTGGCGCAGGCACTTCGTAAAAATGCGGATTTAAGTTATTTAACCAATGAGTTTTTCTCTTGTTACTTAAAGACGGAGTGAGAAATTGAAACGTATAGAAATTTTTACAGATGGTGCGTGTTTGGGGAATCCCGGTCCGGGCGGATGGGGAGTCATTTTACGTTATAATGATGTGGAAAAAGAACTTTTTGGAAATGAGGCTAACACCACAAATAACAAAATGGAATTGACGGCGGTCATCTCCGCACTTTCGGCATTAAAGGAACCTTGCAATATAACACTTTATACTGATAGCCGTTATGTGATGGACGGAATTGAAAAGTGGATTTTTAATTGGAAACAAAACGGTTGGAAAACCGCAAACAAAAAAACACCGGTTAAAAATTTAGAGCTTTGGCAAAAACTTGATGAGCTTAAATCCAAACATGATATTCGTTGGGTGTGGGTAAAGGGACACGCCGGTCATAAAGAAAATGAACGTTGTGATGAGCTGGCACGTACGGCAGCAGAGCAACTTAAAAATGAATCTTGATTTTTTACTTTAACTTTACACAAAAAAAAGCAACTCATTTTGAGTTGCTTTTTTTTGTTTGGTTGTAAATGTCACATCCACATCATCACAACTTCTAAATGTTGTGAATAAATCTGCCAATGTTTCCGTTGAATTTCTTCCTCTTTGGGCGTGGCGTGTTCCGAAAAGTTTTCATGCCAATACTTTGTTTGCGAAGCAAGCCATGTTCTGAGAGCTACACGATCAGACTGCGGAAGTTCTTCCACCATTTTCTTAAACATCTTTAAGCGGACGCGATCTTTACTGGTTACACCTTCGGCTTTCGGTAATTTCCAATCCAGCTTTTCCCAGAGTTGTTTACCTTTTTCCAAAGTTTTCTGTTCTCTGTACTTTGCTGATGTTTGCATTTTCCAGAGGTGTTTCAATTCATTAAAAAAGTTAATTATGTTCATAAGCATAGAAATAAAAATTGGTTATTGCCTTTAATCTAGCTGATTTATTTTTATTGTCAAGAATCTGTTTTGACAAAAAAATAAGGCGCTCTTGCGAACGCCCTACTCTCTCTCCTATTTTCTAGAACCGATATTTAAATTCTACAATACCGGCGTGAGATCTGTAATTGCCGCGGAAGTTTCCTTGATATTCCAAGCTGACTTCTATCATATCAACAAAACTGATATCGGCACCGGCTCTGGTTTCAACTGATAATCTGTCTAACTGATTACCGTGAACAACATAGTGTGAGCCGTTGGTCAAAGTAACTAAAGCGTTATCTTTATCAGATACCATATCGTAACCGAGACCGAAGTAAACATAAGGTTTAACTTTACCGGAGCGTGTCAACTGATTCTCATCAAAGTCAAATTCGGTGGAAGCTTTGGCACCGGCGACGGCGGTTAAGATATTCATGTGATCACCATGGATGGTTTGAACAGCACCGTCTTCGTATTCATCACGTTTGATGTAAGTGTAACGTAAACCGAATTCAGGAGTAACGGTCATCTTTTCATCAAGGTGATAATCATAACCGGTGATAGCCTGCAGATGATAATCATCAACATCATATTTTGCACCGAGGTTTCTGCCTAAAGCATATTTGTCTTCATTATATTTGCCACGGCTATATGAAGCTAACCAATCAACAAACCAATCATTCGGTTTGTATTGACCGTATGTAAAGATGCTGTGAGTCTTAACTTTGTCTTTTCTGTTACGAGCATCAGCATCTGTTGAGTCTGTTGCGTAACCGGCACCGATAACGATGTCACCAACTTTCTTATCAACACCAAAAACGGCACCATGGCTATCTATATCAAATGATGTGATGTTGCCTTTGCCGGAACTTAATCTTGATTTCGCGGCATAAGTCTTTACCCATACGGATGCATCTAAGATTGCGGTCTTAACCGGATCATCACCTGAGGCAAGACCTGCGGCTTCTTGATCTGCGGCACGATTGTAAATATGATTAATCAACATATCATGCAAGCGGTCATTCAAACTTAAGGTTATAGCTTTAACCATCGGTGCGGCGGTCGGGGCAATTGCATCTAAGGCTGTCACAAAACCTTTACCGTCATTTTGTGCTAACTCAGCTAAACCATCTTAAATATTTTGACTGCGGGCATCCGGGAAACCGCCGTCATCTACCCATGCACCGGCAGAATCTTGCAGATCCGGATTGGCACCGTTTTCTTTGGCAACTTCGCGAGCCGTCTTAACCAAAGATACTTTGTATTTACCGTTTAATCCTTCTTTTTCAAAGAGATACATATTGTTATCAAAGATATCCTTGAACTTATTAAAGTCTTGATTATTGGCTGTCAACAACTGGAAGTATGTCGGTCTGCCAACCTTGGCTAAGGCATTACCTACCAATGTGGCACTTAATGTGGCTCCATCGGCAACCGTAATCTCATCAGCCGTTAAGGTGCCAAATGAGGTCTTGCTGTCGATTCTCAATTTCAACGTGGAGTTGCTGTCAAAGTTAGCCTTCTTAATGTTCATGTTCTTATCAACAACTTCAATGGTTGAGCCGTTGGCGTTTAAGGTTATACCGTTACCAAGAGCAGAACTATCAGCAAAGCTTAACGTACTGCTGTTGGCGTTAACGGTGTTGGTGCCGGTGATGGCTTTAACTAATTCCATAGAGCTGTTGATGTTAACCGTACCGGAGCCGTTAATCTCATTATTGTTTTCATTACCGACAATATTTAAGATAGCGGCATCACTGTTGGTAATTGTGCCTAACAAGTCTGACGTATCTGATGTTAATGTACCGTTGTTAGCGATATCACCTTTAATCAATGCGTGGTTATCAATATCACCGTTGTTTTCAAGAGCAGCAACAATCTGTGCGTTATTGGTCAGGTTACCGTTATTGATAACATTGTCTTGAGTAATTGCACCATTGTTTTCTACATCATTACTAAAGGTGGTGGTACCGTTACCGCTGATTTCATTATTATTAACACCACCGGTTAAATTCAACTGATTTTCATTATCAATTGCACCATCTAAATCAGAAGCGTTACTGATTAATGTACCGCTGTTTTCAATATCACCCGTAATCAAGGCGTTATTGTCTAAAGTTCCGGTATTTTCTAAGGCTGCAGTAATTTGTGCATTGTTAGTTAAGTTGCCGTTATTGATAACGTTATCCTGCGTAATTGTACCGTTGTTTTCTACATCATTACTAAAGGTGGTGGTACCGTTGCCGGTGATTTCATTATTATTAACACCGCCGGTCAAGTTCAGCTGATTTGCGTTTTCTATATCACCGTCTAAGTCAGATGCGTTACTGGTCAGGCTACCGCTGTCGGCAACTTTAATCGTATCTTGCGTAATAGAGGCATTGTTTGTCACATTACCGGTAATCTCGGTGGTGCCGTTTCCGGTAACGGTATTGTTATTTGTTCCGCCGGTAAAGATTAAATCAGCAACATTGTTTATGGCGGCAGCTATCTTGTCAGCGGCTGTGGTTAAACTGCCGTCTGTGATATTAACATTGTCTTGTTCAATATTGCCGGTATTGGCTACATCCCCATTGATTTCCATATCACCGGTGCCTGTGATGTTACCGGTATTTGTACCATCTGTTACGGTTAAGGTGCCGTCATTTTCAATATTGCCGGTATTGATTAAGTTATCCGCGGTAATAAAGCCGTCGTTTTCAACGTCTGCGCTGTTGGTGAAGTTTTCTGAAGTGATAGTGGCGCTGGAGGCATTGTATAATGTTCCGTCATTATCTATGTCGCCGTTGATGGTTTTGTTATTTTCAAAGGTATCGGTGTTGGTTACGTTACCCGTGATAGTACCATTGTTAGCAAAGGTATCATTGTTTTCAACATTACCGGTTACTGTGCCATCGTTGGCGAAGTTTGCGTTATTTTCAACATTGCCGACAATCGCGTTGTTGTTATCAACCGTGCTGTCATTCGTAATATCGGCCGTAATTGTACCGTCATTGGTTAATGTGCCGGCTGTAACGTTTACATTTCCTTGAGTAATCGTCGCACCATTGCTGTTGGCAAAGTTACCGGCAACGGTCATATCACCTGTGCCGCTGATGGTACTGTCATTACTACCGCCGCTTACAGTAAAGCTTGAGGCATTGTAAATGGTACCGTCGTTGTCCAAAGTGGCAACTGTTAAAGTGTCGTTATTGGTAACGGTACCTTCGTTATTTAAGGCATCAACTTCTACATCACCTTCGTTAACTAAGGTGTTGTTTTCAGCAACGTTTATGGTGGCTTGTTCTGCGGACTCTTTGATTGTTAATTGACCATTTGTGGTGTCATTAACATTTAATGTACCATTACCTTCTATGGTTTCAACACTATTTGTGCCATTAAAGTTTATCGTACCATTGTTAACAATATCGGTGTCGTTATCGCTGAAGTTAACATCAGTTATGGTGACATTATCACTATTGTTATTTAATGCCGTGGTAAAGCCGGTGAAATCAGTTACATCATTGATGTTCAACTCTTTATCGGCATTAACGGTGATACCATCTACCGTACCATTACCGATAATGGCATTATCGCCGCCGTTAACCGTTAACTTATCACCATTTAATGTACCAAGGTCTTCGTCAACAATTTCATCGGTAACCATGTTATAAACTTTTTGAGATACCGAAGATTGTACGGCTTGCGGCAAACTGCCGGAGCTTACGGTTAATGTACCGTCAGCTTTATCATAACCGATAGCTACATTGAATGCGGTTTCAACAGTTGTTTGAGCTTGGTTGGAGAGGTTTACAACATCTTTGATGGAGCCCTCGGCAACGGTGATAACCGTCGGAATTGAGGTTAAATCACCCAAGATATTGATATCTGCAATATTCAAGCGTGCATTTTCATCACTGTTAGGATCTAAATCACCGGCGATAACATCTGATACCAAATTCGTAAAGTCTGTATCAATGGTTATATCTAAATCTTGCAACAGTAAAATGTTGGCAATTTCTAGTTTTTCAATCTGGCCATTGGCAATATTTAAGGCACCACCGGCTGCTGTTAAGTTATTTGCGGCAATATCGGCAACATCTGTGGTTAAGGTGCCGTCAGCCAGTTCAAGATTGTTGGTAATTAGAGCAGTATTCTCAACATCTCCGGAAATTTTGGTGATACCGGTACCATCAACAATGTTTTCATTCTTGCCACCGGTTAATTCTAATACACCTTCATTATGGATATCGGCTGTAATAGAAGTTGCATCAGCCGATGTTACCAAACCACCTTCAGATGTGATACTGACATTAGCTTGTTCAATCTTGCCGTTGTTTTCAACATCACCGTTGATTTCCATATCACCGGCGCCGGTGATGTTACCGGTATTTGTACCATCGGTAACGCTTAAGGTACCGTCGTTGGCAATGTTACCGGTATTGGTCATGCTATCGGTTATTGTAATGCTATCATCATTATCAATGGTACCACTGTTGTTTAAGGTTGATGTTATGATTTCACCTTTATTTGTAACATCTGCCGTGTTTGTGAAGTTAATGCCGGTAATAACTGCATTATCCTTGTTTTCCAATGTTCCGGCATTATCCATGTCACCAAAAATGTTACCGCTGTTGATTAAGTTATTGTCATTATCAACATCACCGATAATCTTGCCGTTGTTTGCAATATCGCCGGCGTTGGTGATATCAGCTTCAATAGCATCCTCATTGGTTAAGCTTGCGGTGTTTTTAACTTCAATGTTTGCTTGAGTGATATCATTGTTATTCGTGAAGTTACCGGAAATTGCCATATTGCCGCTACCGCTGATTGTGTTGTTATTGGTACCGTCTGTTATTGTCATCTGACCATTATTTGCGATATTACCGTCATTGGTCAACGTGGCAACAGTTAAGCTTTCATCGTTTTCTATTGTACCACTATTTTCTAAGCTGGTAGCTGTGATATTGCCGGCATTGGATAAGGTGGCAGTATTTACAACCTTAATATCAGCTTGGGTGATGTAAGAACCGGAAATATTGCTGAAGTTACCGGCTATTAACATATCACCGGTGCCGCTGATGGTGCCGCTGTTGGTACCATCTCTGACTGCAAAGTCACCGGTGTTGGCGATTGTTCCGGCGTTTGTTAAGTTCTCGGCAGTTAAGGTTGCACCGCTGTTGTTGGTAATCGTACCGCTTGCGGTATTGTTTAGGTTATCAATCGCATGAATCGTACCGCTGTTGGTAATATTTCCGCTGTTGGTTAACTCATCACTACCGATTTCAGCATTGGCGGTGTTGATTATGGTGCCGGCATTGTTAATGTCTCCGGCAAATTCGTCATTATTGGTGAACTCGGCATTGGCTTGGTTCTCTAAGTCACCACCGATTTCAGAATTGTTTGTAATCTCGCCTTGGTTGATGATGTTATCAACAGAGATAATCTTGTTATTGGTTAAACTACCGTTGGTGGCTACGGTTAGGTCATTTCCATAGATGTAGCCGGTTGCAGCATTGGTTAAATCGCCGCTGATTTCTATATCACCGGTGCCGTCTATCATACCGCTGTTGGTACCATCGGTTATGGCTAAACTTCCCTCATTGTTGATTTTACCGGCATTGGTTAAATCAGCAACGCTCATATCCGCATTGTTGTTTATAATGGCGTTAGTAGCGTTATCCAATGTGGCAACGGTTAAAGTGTCATTGTTAGTAACCGTGCCATCATTATCCAATGTGGTGGCGGTTAAGTCACCGGCATTGGTTACAGTACCGTCATTATCTAATGTAGCGACGGTTAAGGTGTCGTTATTGGTAATGGTACCGACATTGCTTAAGGTCGTAACTTCTACATCACCTTCGTTGATTAAGGTGTTGTTTTCAGCAACGTTTATGGTGGCTTGGGTTGCAGAGGTGTTAATTGTTAATTGACCATTAGTTGTGTCGTTAACATTTAATGTACCGGTGCCTTCAATGCTCTCAACACTGTTACTTCCCTTGAAGTTTACTGTACCGCTGTTGATGATATCTTTGGTATTCTCAGCCATCGTGATGTTATTCAAGTTCATCGTGCCGCTGTTTTCTAAGGCTACGGTGAAGCCTTGCATTGTCGCATCTTTGATACTTAAATCTTGCGTGT
>Ga0247610_10000259_pt1 | contig 83184 bp, 114 predicted proteins | sample 174DNAGHGhighgp2_FD_193483 | JGI IMG/M metagenome (GOLD analysis project Ga0247610, IMG submission 193483) | Sheep rumen microbial communities from Palmerston North, Manawatu-Wanganui, New Zealand - 1742 DNA GHGhigh gp2 | ecosystem: Host-associated > Mammals > Digestive system > Stomach >... | reverse complement strand
TGCTCTGAACGAACTTAAAAGCAGCATTATTTATGTGGATTCGGCTGATCCTGAAGATGTAAAAAAAGCCATAGATGAGCATATGGGCTCCTCTAACAAGGGAACGACTCCTAATACGTCTGATAAGGTGGAAGCCGTAAAAGGGGCCTTAGAAGGCCAAATAGAGGCATCTGAAGGGCAGGAAAAGTCTTCTGACGAAAATGGCGAAGAAAAAGACGATGAAGACGATTCCGATGACCAATATATTCCTGATGAAATGAATTTTATTGGAGTATCGAGAGAGAATGACCGGTTTATTTTTGAAGCGGCTGCAGGTATGAAACTCTATTATCCGGCAAGTATTTTTGTGAATCCTGACAACAGTATGCGCAGTGTTGTGGAGATTCGTGAAAAACTTAAAAATGCGGAGCCCAATGTACAGAAACTGAATGTCGTATGGAGCAGGCTCGGATGGGGAGTTTATATACCTGATTCGGACGGGTATCCTACGGCAGATGATATTGATAACTGGGATCTCGAGATACAGGACAGCACGGAACCGGAAGAAAAAACAATGGAAAGGGAGAGATATTTGGACGAAATTGATCGCTATCAGGCGCATCCTGAAGAAGGTCCGCGATTTGTGTCCAGACAGGAATTCGAAGATGAGAATTATTTAACGAAACTGTATATTAACTGGTATGAGAAGGACAATGTTTTCATAGACTCCATGGACATGGACAATGAGATCAATTCATTTGACCTTCTCGGTGTAACAAACGGAAAGGACCTGTTCAATAAAAATATGGATCTGGATGAGGATTCATTTGATCCTGATGTTGTGTATGTGAAGAATTTCCATTACAACGTTATTGCTGAAGTTACAAGATTCCATATGGCTTACCAGGAGATACGCGACGGGAGTGCATATCTGAATGGCAGTACAAATTAATCTGGAAGAACTTAAAGGATGCCGGAGTTATTTTGACTGGATTACTGAAAAACTGAAGGATGACGAATGGAATCCGAACAGGGATATTTGCCTGAAACTGTTTGCGACTGATTTTCTGTGGGATCCGACGATCAAAGAAGATGAAATCCGGGCCGCTGACGCAATGGAAATGCGCAAGGAATATTCTGAAGAAGTCGGGTCAGAAAACGGAAAAACCGAGCGTGATATTGACAAAATCTGGAAGAGTATTTTGGGTAAAGCAAGTATTCTGGAGGTGCTTTTCAGACTGTGTTTTCAGTTGGATCAAATGCTGAATGAGGACGAACCTGGCTCTATGATACCCTTATTTTTCGGAATTATGATGAGAAATCTGGGCCTGGACACACTGAAAAAAGGCGACGGAGAGGATGCTGAAACTGATTTTCAGAAGGAATTTGACACGAAAATTGACCGTTTTCTGCACCGTGAATACAACAAAAACGGGTCGGAAGGCGGGTTATTTCCGCTGAAAAACGTGGCTGAAAAGAGCTCTGAAGACATGCGAAAAGTATCCTTATGGTACCAAATGAACGCCTGGCTGAACGAAAATCTGGATGAGGATGAGCATTTTATAGGATGCTGAGAAAGGAATTGAGGCGTAAATTTTGCCTGTAAATGAGCAATTTTTATGGATCGAAAGACGCAAAAATTGATCAAAAATTGCTCAAAAATGGTGAAATTTACGCTTCATTTCCGCTTCATTTCCGCTTCATTTTTACACTTTTTTGCGAATTTTTCAAAAATCGTGTAATTTTGTTGTGCGATCAAATTGAGCAAAAAGTGCAAAAATGTGCAAAAATTGCGTTTACGCTTCATTTTTTTGAAGCGTAAAAAAAAAAATGAAGCCCTCTCAAACCCTTATAAATCAAGGCTTCCAGCGATTTACGCTTCATTTTTGCAAAAAATCACCAACTACGTGTGAGAGAATTAAAATTTAATTTTTATATATATAATATAGGAAAATTTATAAAAATGAAGCGTAAAGTGATTTTCCGGCAAAAATCAGTCAGATCGATCAGAAAGTAAAATCAGTCAGAATAATTTGTCAGATCAAACACTCCCGGACAAATCTGGCAGAAAGGAGGATAGTATGCTGTAATGGATTTTTGTAACATTAAGTTTCGGCTGCAGAATTCAAACCGTACCGGAAAGCAGATCGAAGTATATCCTGAATTCATTGTAGATGAGTCAAAGGACCTCATGATCCGAGGAAGCGATTTTTATTCAGTATGGGATTCCGATATCGGCCTGTGGAACATGAAGCGGATGGCGGTCCGAAAAATGATCGACAAGGAGATCCGTGCAAAGGTCAAGGAACTGGAAGAAAACAGCGAGTACAAAGATTACCATATTTCCGGAAGATACCTTCTGAACTTTTCCAGCAATCAGTGGACTTCGTTTGAAAGGTATATGAAGAGCATTAAGGATAATTATCATCAGCTGGATGAGAAGCTTGCTTTCCAGGATACCGTTGTCAAAAAGGAAGATTATATTTCCAGAAGGCTTCCATATGTAATGCAGGAAGGCGATATTTCGGCATGGAACGAACTGATCACAACGCTGTATGATCAGAGTGAGCGTGACAAGATTGAATGGGCAATCGGATCCATATTGGCAGGAGATTCAAAGCGTATTCAGAAGTTCCTTGTATTTTACGGCCCGCCAGGAACCGGTAAAGGAACGATGCTGGATATTGTGAAGAAGCTCTTTGACGGATATTATGTGGAATTTAAAGCCGAGAGTCTTGTTCAGGCAGGCGATCAGTTTGGACTGCATTTTCTGAGCAGTCATCCGCTTGTCGCAATCGACGCGGATACAAATCTCAGCAGAATTGAGACGAACGCCACACTGAACAAAATCACAAGTCATGATGAACTGCAGGTGAATGAGAAATTCAAGAGTCAGTATACGATCAAGCCGATCTGTATGTTGATGCTTGGAACAAACAAGCCTGTACGTATTACTGACGCGAAGAGTGGTATTATTCGAAGGCTGATTGATGTGGAACCGAGCGGACGTAAAATTGATGACGAATTGCACTATGAAGAACTCAACGAACAGATTGAGTTTGAACTTGGCGCAATCGCGTGGCACTGTCTGCAGGTATATCGTGAACTTGGCGGAAGGCATGCTTATGACAAGTATGTCCCTGAAAGAATGATGTATCGGACAGATGCATTTTTCAATTTTATGGAAGAAAAAGCGGATAAATTTATTGAGAACGGTGGAATCAGCGCGAATGATCTGTGGGCCATGTGGAAAGATTATTGCCAGCAGAGCAGTATCGAGTTCACAAAGAAACGGTTTGAAATCATTGATGAAGCTAAAAACTATTTTTCAGAATTTTACGCAACAAGGAAAGTCGGCGATATTCAGTACCGAAGTTGGTTCAGCGGATTGAAACTGGAGAAATTCAGGAGAAATGAAAGTTCCGATAATCAGCCCAGGAAGAGAAGCGAGCGAAGAAAAAGGGAAGAAGCGAAAGCGGAAACCAAAGAAACAGCAAAAGGTACCATTATTGAGAATAATGAGTCCAAAGCTGATACTTTTTCTGCGGATTCATCGAGTGATCTTTCTTACGGATGGCTGAAGATGGATTCTGAAAAGAGTTTGCTGGATGATATTCTGAAGGATTGCCCTGCGCAGTATGAGATTCATGATGAAGAAGGCCGTGACAGACCTGAGTTTAAATGGGAAAAGGTGCGGACATTTTTAAGGGATCTTGATACACGCAGAACGCATTATGTAAGAAAAATCGGTAATCTTATCTGCATTGACTTTGATATACGGAATGCACGCGGTGAAAAGGATGTTTGGATGAATCTTAAAGCTGCGGGAAGCATGAAATGGAAACCTACGTATGCTGAATTTTCAAACAGCGGAAAAGGCATCCATCTGTATTATTGGTATGACGGTGATATTTCATTGCTCAGCAGTCTGTATGATGACGCTATTGAGATTAAGGTATATCCGGATGACCAGCTGCGTGCGCTTCGGAGAAGGGTGACAAAATGCAACAGTCTGCCGATTGCCCATATTTCCAGCGGACTTCCGCTCAAGGAGACAAGAAGCATGATAAACTGGGAAGGTATCAAGGATGAGAAACATTTACGAAATCTGATTATTCAGGCAATCCGTAAGGAAATCCGTCCGTATGGTGAAGATCCTAAGACAATCACATGTGTGAAGTATATCAGGGATATTCTGAACCAGGCGAAAGAGGCCGGTGTCAAGTATGACGTGCATGATCTTGAAGAAGGTATTTATGCGTTTGCGGCTCACAGTAAGCATAATGCAGATGAGTGCACGCATATTTTCTATGGAATGGATCTTGTATGGCCTAAGGAGATTTCCAATGAAGTTGCTGAAACAGGCGGAATGATGAAAGAGGCCGATTCAGAATATGAGAAAGCCCCGATTATCATTCTTGACTGTGAAGTTGTCAGGAATCTGACGCTGGTTATTTTCAAGGAACTGGAACCGGATGGGAAAGCCGCTGTTTTCAAGAAGGAACCTCTGAAAAAATGTATAAGGCTTTACAATCCAAAACCGCGTGATATTGAAGCGTTATTTAAGATGCGGATTGTGGGCCATAATGTAGTCGGTTATGACAACAATATTCTGTATGCTTTGTGGCTTGGGTATTCTCCGGAAGAGATATTCCAGCTGAGTCAGAATATTATTGTGAACGGTCAGCGTTCTCCATGGCGGGAAGCAAAAAATATCAGCTATACAGATACTTATGATGTATCCAATGATAAAAAGGGTCTTAAGAAAATCGAGATCGAGATGCATATTCCGCACAAAGAGATGGAAATTGACTGGAGCAAACCTTTGCCGGAAAGTGAATGGGAGCGTCTTGCGCAATATTGTGAGAATGACGTGCTTGCTACAGAAGCATATTTCTTAAGCAAAGAATGGCAGGCTGATTTCAAGGCCCGAAAGATTCTGGCAGCGCTGACAGGAATGACCGTAAATGATTCCACGAACAACCTTACCGCTCAGCTGATATTTGGAGATGTCAAGGAACCGTGGCATGAGTTCAATTATCCGAATCTGAAAGAAGAATTTCCGGAATATGAGTTTAAGAATGGAAAAAGTTATTACGGAGATGTTCAGATTGGTGAAGGCGGACGTGTATATGCTGAAGAAGGCGAATATTACAAAGTCATTACTTACGACGTTTCCGGAATGCATCCTTCCACACTTCGGAAGAAAATGGGTTTCGGAAGATTTACGAAAAATTATGATGAACTTTATGAAGCACGCATCGCAATCAAGCATGGTGACTATGATAAAGCAAGGAAAATGTTTGGCGGAAAGCTCGCGCCATATTTGGACAACGAGGATGACGCGGACGCATTGAGCCATGCGTTAAAGATTGCTTTGAATTCTGTGTATGGCATGACAGCGGCGCATTTTCAGAATCGGTTTAAGGATCCGAGAAATGTCGACAACTGGGTGGCAAAACGCGGAGCGTTATTTATGGAGAAGCTTCGGCGTGAAGTTCAGGCCAGAGGCGGACATGTGATCCATATTAAGACAGACTCCATTAAACTGGTTGATCCGGACAAAGAACTTCAGGATTTTGTGGTTAAATTCGGTGAACAGTACGGTTATAATTTTGAAGTGGAAAGTAAGTATGAGCGTATTTGTCTGGTAAATCACGCGGTTTATATTGCTTACCGTGCGAAGGATGATCCGAGCTGGCTGAAGGAATGCGCAAAAGCAAAGAAGAAAGCGGAGAAGACAGAAACTGTATATTGTGAACCGACGAGGTGGACAGCGACAGGCGCACAGTTCGCGCATCCGTATGTGTTCAAACGGTTATTCAGTCATGAACCGCTTGACTTCTGGGATTTTTGTGAAACCAAGACAGTAAAGACATCTTTGTACCTTGATATTAATGAGAATCTTCCGGATGTATCAGGGTATGAAAAGGAAAAAGCAAAATTAGTTACAAGAATAAAGAAGCTGAAAAAGGTTCTGGAGAATCCCGATGATCCGCAGTATGAACAGGCAAAGGTTGAGTATGATGATATTCCGAAGGATATTTCCGTGCTGGATGAACTGATTGCGAAAGGCCATAATTACAGATTTGTCGGCAAAGCCGGTGAATTTATGCCGATCCGCCCAGGATTTGGCGGCGGATTACTGATGCGGAAAGATACGGACGGAACTTTTGGCTATGCTACCGGAGCGAAGGGATATCGTTGGCTCGAGAGCGAAGATATACAAAAGCTTGATGAATGGCGAAAGTATATCGACATACGATATTTCAGAGGACTGGTTGATGTGGCAATTGAAACGATCAGTAAGTACTGTGACTTTGAATTATTTGTAAAAGGTGACGAAGCATTTATTAAACCGGATGAAAGGATTATTGATTATAATCTTGATCCATGGTTACTTCCGTGCAAAACAGAAAAGTATGCATGGTGTTCTGATTGCCCTGATTTCTCAAATGATAATGGAAGTTATTTTTGTAAACAGGGTTACAACATTACAAACCAAATTTTAGAAAATACGAAGGAGAAAATATTATGAATTACATCGATACCATTATGCACGCGGCTAACAACAGTAAATATGAACTGCTGATGAACGGCAACCTTAACGTAGAGAACGCAGCGATGATCTACAAGAATTTTTCCGGAAATCCTACGAGGGTTAATCCCGCCGGTGGAAAGCGGACGTTCAGTCTTGCGCTGAACAAAGAATATGGCGAGAAACTTAGCAATATGGGATGGAACGTTAAAGTAAAGGAAGTAAGAGACCAGCTTGCCGAAGGCGAACAGACAAGAACGGTCAGCTGGGACGATTACGTAACCGGACTTCAGTCGGAGTTTGATCATGCGCTTATTTATACAGAGATCGTTGTGAATGAGAACAGCGAATATCCTCCGAAGATTTATAAAGTAAGCGAATTCAACGGAGAAAAATCAATGGGGCTGATGCCTGCTGATCAGTGGTATCGCCTTGATGAAAGTGAACTCACGAATATTGATGTGAGTATTCATCCTTATACGCATGGACGCAGTCTTGCGAATCCCAATGCAAAGAAAGGATATTTGAAGACGATGTATGTTATGGCTGCGCCCGTGGATCCATTCGGAGGAAAATACGCTGATTACAATATGATCGGTGAATGAAAGTAAATTTATACGACTATCAGAAGGATGCTGTAAACCGGTTGCGCAGCGGAAGTATATTATGTGCCGCTGTCGGAATAGGTAAAAGTATTACGGCCCTCGCATATTTTATTCAAAAGGAGTGCGGGGGCTCTCTTCTGATAGAGGATAATTTAAAGAACCGTGGGTTTCGGAAAACTGATCTTTATATTATCACAACAGCCAAGAAACGTGATGATGGAGATTGGGAGAAAGAAGCTTCACGGTTCTGTATTTTTGCGGATGGCAAGGGACTTGGGATTCACCTTAAGGTGGACAGCTGGAACAATATTGGTAAGTACACGAATGTTCAGAATGCATTCTTTATTTTTGATGAACAGCGTGTTGTTGGTTCCGGAAAGTGGGTTCGGTCATTTCTTAAGATTACAAAACTGAATCGATGGATTTTACTTACTGCAACGCCGGGTGATACATGGATTGAGTATTGCCCGGTATTTATTGCCAACGGATTTTACAGAAGCAGGAAAGATTTTACGGACCAGCATGTCGTGTGGAAGCGCTGGAGTAAATATCCTCAGATTCAGAAGTATTATAATGAAGGAATGCTTATTCGTCAGCGAAGCCAGATTCTTGTGCACATGATTAAACAAAAGGAGACACATCCGCATCATGAAACCATATATTTGCCGTATGATGTGGAGAAGAGCAATCTGGTTATTCGGAAACGCTGGAACCCATATTCCAATGAACCTATCAAAGACGCGGGCGATCTTTGCCGCGTTCTCAGAAAAATAACCAATGAGGATCCAAGCCGGTTTGAGCAGATATGCTTACTGATGGAATCAAACCCCAAAGTGATCATTTTTTACAATTTTGATTATGAATTGGAAATTCTGCGAAAACTCCCATGCCCCATTTCCGAATGGAACGGGCATAAACATGATGAACTTCCGCATGGCGCAAGATGGGCATATTTAGTGCAGTACAATGCAGGAGCGGAAGGATGGAACTGTATAACAACAGACACAATCATTTTCTATTCACAGAACTATAGTTATAAACTGATGACACAGGCGGCTGGCCGTATTGACAGGATTAATACGCCGTTTATGGATTTATATTATTGGCATCTGTCCAGCCGTTCGAAAATTGACATGGCTATTGCAAGGGCCCTGAGCAGAAAGAAGAATTTTAATGAAAAAGATTTTGCAGGCTTTTAAGCTCAGAAAACTTAAAAAGAGGAAGTTCTATATTTGTGATCCGGAGAAGAATCATAAATGCAGCAAAGAGGCATGCTGGCTTATTTCCGGTGGTCCATGCAAATGCACTTCCAAAAAGAAATACGCGAAAATATCCAGTGCAACAGGTGAACCGGATATTGCAAAGGACGAGGATCTGTATAATCTGGACTATCTTGAGCAGGAAGCTTCAAAAAGAGCTGATTTCCAAAATCGCACAAAAAACAAGGCTTATAATAGAGGAGAGGATAGAATGTCTTAGTTTATGACGTTCGAGCCTTTTATTTTTGCCTCAGTTCAGAGTACTGAGCACATGGTATTTCTGAATTTGGAAGAAAGGAGGATTAACCCTGATGCAACGCGAGAACCGTTTCCAGTCATCCCTGATTAAAGAAATACAGGGAAAGCTCACAGATTGCTTTATTCTGAAGAATGATGGTTCAAACGTTCCTCAGGGTTTCCCCGATCTTCTGATTTTGTACAAACAAAAATGGGCTGCTTTGGAATGCAAAAGAAATTCTGAAGCAGAGAAACAAAACAATCAGGAATACTATGTAGACAAATTGAATAACATGTCATTTTCAAGGTTCATCAGTCCAGAGAACAAGGAAGAGGTGCTGCATGAACTTTATTCAGCATTTGGATTTAGTAGGTCAACACGCATTTCTGGGAGCAAGTAAGTATCATTGGATTAATTACGATGAAGACAAGCTTGTTCAGTCATATTTAAACAATCTTGCTGTTCAACGAGGAACTTTATTACATGATTTTGCATGCCAATGTATTAAGTTAAAAAGAGAACAACCCCGAAATCGCGAAACGTTAAACATGTATGTGAATGACGCTTTGCATTTCGGGTTAACCCCAGAACAACCGCTATATTTTTCTGCCAATTGCTTCGGAACAGCGGACGCTATTGGCTTTGATGAAGAGAAATCTTTTTTAAGGATTCATGATTTAAAGACAGGTACAACGCCTGCACATATGGAGCAATTGCAGATTTACGCAGCTTTATTTTGCCTGGAGTATCATATGAAACCTGCCGAGATCGGTATGGAATTACGTATTTATCAGAACAATGAAATAGAGATTTGCATACCGGACAGTAAGGATATTGATAAGATTATGAAAACAATCGTTCGTTTCGACGAGCGAATTGAAAAATTGAAACGGGAGGAATGACCTATGGAAAACCAGGCGAACCCAGAAAGACTGATTCTTATTTCTGGGGATCAGATTTCTCAGGAGTCTCTTGAGAAAATTCAAAAGGTTCTTGAGGAAAAAACGGATGATGAGTTATACCATTATGGAACCCCTCGCCATTCAGGAAGATATCCATGGGGATCTGGAGAAAATCCGTACCAGGGAGACATGGATTTTAAGGCGCATGTCGACAGCCTCAGAAAAAAAGGATGGGGTCAGAAAGAAATTGCCAAGAGCATGAACATGAACACTTCACAGCTCCGCGCAAGAGTAGATATTGCCAGCGAAAACATAACCAGGGCAAGAGACGCCGCGATATTCAAGCTTCGTGACAAAGGATATTCCAAGGTAGCAATCGGAAGGCAGTTAGGTGTCCCCGAATCTACTGTCCGGAAGGTGCTTAAAAATGTTGAAACCGTTAAAGAAAACTCCACACGGAATGTTGCGGAAACACTGAAAGCCGCTATAAAGGAACAAAAGTATATTGATGTTGGTCATGGATGCGAAAGTCAGATGGGTATTTCTGCTGACAAACTTCGGCATGCGGTTGCCCTTTGCGAGCAGGAAGGATATTCTTTGCAGTATCATGATCAGCCGCAGATGGGAACCGGTAAGATAACCAAGATGAAGATACTTGTTCCGAAGGATGTTTCCTGGGGAGAAGTAGAACGCGCCAGAAGAAATGCTGAGATTGATTTCCCCGGATTTCATTATGAGCATGGAGAATATGACAATCCTCATAAGCTTAAGACTCCTGTATCCGTCAGTTCAAAGCGAGTAATGATTGCATATCCTAAAGATGGTGGAGATGCGAAAGACGGACTTATTGAATTGCGCAGAGGTGTTGAGGATTTAAATCTTGGACGCAATTCTTATGCGCAGGTTCGTATCGCTGTTGACGGAACACATTTCATAAAAGGTGTAGCTGTATATTCCGATGATCTTCCTGAAGGAATTGATATTCGGGTGAATACAAGCAAGCCTGACGGAACACCGATGCTTGGACCTAAAGGCAGTGAGTCTGTGTTAAAGCCAATGAAGTTTGATCCGATTACAAATAATCCTTTTGGTGCAAGTATAAATCAGGATGATCAGGGAGAAAGCAGACATCCGCTTCGTTATTTCCAGACGCACTATATTGGCAAAGATGGAAAGGAGCATTTGTCAGCTCTGAATATTGTTAATGAGCAGGGCACATGGGATGAATGGAACCGAAATTTGTCCAGCCAATTTTTAGCGAAGCAGACTTTAGCACTTGCGAAACGTCAGTTATCTTTGGATGCACGTATGCGCAATGACGAGTTTGAAGAAATTAAGACAATCGATAATCCGGTTGTCAGAAAAAATCTGCTTGACAGTTTTGCAGATAATTGTGACTCGGCTGCTGTTCATTTAAAAGCTGCTGCACTTCCAAGACAGGCGATGCAGCTTATTATTCCATTTCCTAATTTGAAGGAAGATGAAATTTATGCACCAAATTTCAGAGACGGAGAACGCGTATGTCTTGTTCGATTCCCTCATACAGGACGGTTTGAAATACCTGAACTTACTGTAAATAATCGTTTTGAAGAAGGCAAACGGGTTATTGGTGATGTAGATCCAACCATTAAACGGGATGCCGTCGGCATAAATCCTAAAGTCGCCCAGCAGTTATCCGGTGCGGATTTTGATGGGGATACGGTTTTGGTTATTCCAAATGATAAACATTATGTGAAGACAGCAAATCCGTTATCTCAGTTGGATGGATTTAATGAGGAAATGCATGCGCGTTATAAACGTCCTGCGGATTCTCCATATCAGCAAATGACGCCACATGAAAAAGGTATGCAGATGGGTCTTGTATCAAATCTTATTACCGATATGACACTGAAAGGTGCGACACCACCAGAACTTGCAAGAGCTGTTAAACATTCCATGGTTGTTATTGATGCAGAGAAGCATGACCTTGACTGGCGGCAATCTGCAGAGGATAATAATATTCGGCAGCTGTATATTAAATATCAGAACCGATCTCAAGGCGGAGCATCAACACTTATTTCTCAGGCCTCCAGCGAAAAGGATGTTCCACATAGAAAAGCTGGAGAATCAAGAATTGATCCGGTGACTGGAAAGTCCCGGGTTTTTTATATTGATCCAAAAACAGGAGAAAAACTTTGGACAGAGACCGGTAAATTAACAGGACGCCGTGTATTGAAAGATGTTATTGATCCGGATACTGGCAAGCCGGTTATTGATCCAAAGACAAAACAGAAACTAAAAGAACCTGTATTGGATGAGAACGGCAAGGTTATCTGGGAAAAAGTTCCGAAGATGATTAAATCTCAAAAAATGTATGAAGTAAAAGATGCAATGGAGTTATCTTCAGGGACAAAAATGGAATCTGTATATGGAGAATATGCAAATGAAATGAAAGAGCTTGCAAATAAGGCCCGCCTCGAATCATATCATATTCGTCCAGAAAAACAAAATCCTTCTGCCAAAGAAACATATGCTAAAGAAATAAAAGAATTGGATACCGCTCTTGCGGTTGCAAAAATGAATGCTCCGCTTGAACGTAAAGCACAAATGCTTGCAAATAAATTGTTCCAGATGAAAAAAGAAGATAATCCTGAATTATCATATGATAAAGATAAGATAAAAAAGGTGCAGGCACAGTGTCTTGATGAAGCAAGATATAGAGTTGGTGCTAAAAAGAATCTTATTGATCCTACCGATCGTCAGTGGGAAGCAATTCAGGCAGGTGCAGTATCTTCAAACAAACTTGAAGAGATCCTTAAGAATTGTGACATTGATAAGATTAAACAGCGCGCAACACCAAGAGCTCCTAAAGGAATTCCTCCTGCGAAACTCGCAACGGCTAAGTTGCGCTTAACAAGAGGTTATACACCAGATGAAGTTGCACAAAGTCTTGGTGTCTCAATCTCAACTCTGTACAGAGCATTAGATCTTGATAATAAAGGTTAAATACGCAGAGCTATGTAAGAACTGATATGTCTAACATAGCTTAGTTCTTTACTTAAGTTTACTGATCATTGATCAACAAAAGGAGGTGATGATCTCGCATGCTGAAAGAAACTGACATTCTTCTTACAACGAAGGACAATCCATTCAATCCGTTTACAGAGTATGATGACTGGAAGTACTATGATGAAACAAGCAAACATTACAATACAGAAGCATACATTGCTCGTGAGGTTGGTTTACTTGATCCTGACATTAGTGATGAAGAGCTTGCACATGAACGTGTGAATGCTTTCAATGAGATCATCAGAGTAAATGATGAGATAGGACTGGACATTTATACGTTGATATCCCGGGAGGGTGAAAAACTAGACCCCACCCCATCCGTTTACCTGGAGCAAAATGATATGGAAGGCACCCCGGGGGAGGGTCAAAACGAGCCTCCCACCCCCTGAAATCGCCGCCCTCTTTAAAAAATCTCCGGGGGGATATTTTGCAGGAACAATCCTGATATCTATCTGGCCAGGTGGGATGTGCATAGTATGTTATGCGCTTCTCACCGGCCTTTTAGGATGCTTAAAAGTGGTATGAAACTATATCAAAACTAGTTTTAAAAGGATACATACCTTCAACAAACCAATGCAATAGTTTCCCAAAGGAGTTGAATACTTGATGAAAGCGAAGGCAAAAGTTGTCGAAGGAACCATGAAACGGCAGACTCCGGCAATAACTCCGGAGGGAAGAGAAGATCAGATGATCGCTTATGCAACAAATCTGGCGGAAGAGCAACTCCGGAATGGAACTGCTTCAAGTCAGGTGATTGTGCATTATCTGAAACTTGGTTCCTTGAAAGAAAAACAAGAAAGAAAGAAACTTCAGGAAGAAATTAAACTGCTCGAAGCAAAAACCGAAGCGATTAAATCTGAGCGCGATCGTAATGAACTTTACGCACAGGTTATTGAGGCAATCAGAGCTTATTCACCACATACAGATTCTGATTATTGAGGTGAATAGTCTATGAATGAGAATTACTTAATGCACTACGGAATTAAAACTCAGGAATGGGGTGTGCGAAGATTCCAAGAGAAAGGCAGTTCCAAGAGAACACCTGAGGGAAAGATTCGTTATGCTCATTCAGATAAAACATCTTCAGAGAAAAAGAAGATCGTTGACAAAGTTCCGAAGAGATCAATGAAAAGACTTGTTGCGCTTAAGCAAAGAAGAAATTCACTGCACAGATCTTTGAAGAGTCGTTCCAGAATTCCTGAGGAAGAACGAAAAGATTTAGTTCGACAGTATGAAGAAACAAAGAGCGCTTATGATACTTTGTTAATGAATCAATGTACAGCTTTGTACAAAGATCCTGATTCAATTAATTTTGCTTACGATGCAATTTCTGAAGCAGTAGATAGACAAATCTGATTATAAAAGAGAGGCAACATAATTATGCCGCATGTTATGAACTATAAGGAGTTAACTGAAGCATTTCAAGACGGCTCTGTTATTTATGAAGAAAGCAAAGTACTTGGAATTGTTCGTCCGTTAAAATCTGACGGCATTGATTTTAGAGGCGTAAAGCATAATTGCTTTCTTCTCCTTGAGGAATGTGATGAAGAGGAATGCCCAGATTATAACATGTTCTATAGATGTTGGAATGAAGAGCCTTCTGAAGAATTAATGAACAGTACTCCTTGGAAAGATAATCCATATGGTGATCCTACATGATCACACGATGCTATACGGATCTTATACAGTTACCAACATTTAAAGAACGGTATGAGTATTTGCGATTAAATGGGTCAGTTGGATTTGACACCTTTGGATTTGACAGATACCTGAATCAAAAGTTTTACAGATCTCCTGAATGGAGACAAATAAGAAGAGATGTGATTATTCGTGATGAAGGAAGAGACCTTGCTATGGAAGGCTATGAACTTTATGGCAACATCTTTGTTCATCATATGAATCCAATTTGTTCAGATGATTTGATTAATATTTCCGAATCAATTCTTAATCCTGAATATCTGATATGTGTTAGCAAACGTACACATGATGCTATACACTTTGGCGATACAAGCACACTGCCACAGTTGCCTACAGAGAGAACACCAAATGATATGTGTCCATGGAAGTAAATCTGATTATTTGTATTACATAGACAAGAATACAAGAGTTAGACAATCTTTTATGAATGACAGATCAGTTGGTGTTCTGATACAGGAAACTAGGCTTTGCATCTTTGTCAAAATAAAAACACAGAAAGGAGGAATCTGATTTATGGATTTGATCAATGATCAGAGTATTCTTTTAAGCATAAAGAAATTGCTAAATATTGATGAAGAAGATAGAGCATTTGATACTGATGTTGGCATGCTAATAAATAATGAGTTTATGACGCTTCATCAATTAGGAATCGGACCTGATGAGGGATTCTCTATAAAGGATTCATACACTAAATGGACAGATTTCTCCAATGATAAAGCATTGATTGAAACTGTGAAAACATTGGTTTTCTTAAAGGTCCGAATGATTTTCGATCCACCGGCTTCTTCCGTAGTGGCTGATGCTTATAAAATGCGCATTAATGAACTTGAATGGCGTCTTAATATTCAGGCGGAAAGTGCAGAGCAATGATGATAGGAGAAACTGATGTAATATGAAATATTATGCTGTTGCAGATGATCCGAGAGAGTTGCTCCACTACGGCGTTAAAGGCATGAAGTGGGGAGAACACTTATTCGGAGATGATCTACTACCTAAAAGCGTAAGCTATAAAAATGCCGTTAAAAAACTTAAAGCAAATATGGCTTCAACACAGGGTAGTACAAAGGTTCCAAAGACAAATGGCAGGATTGCCAAAAAGAATCCAGTACAAAAAGCTATTACTAAAACTGAAAAACAACAGAACAAGTTTAATAAGGCCGTTGCAAAAACTCAATCCCGGATGTCAACCATTGAAAAAATGTACAATAATGTAGACAAACCTAAAGCAGATTCAAAGAATTTTGCAATGGCTCAGAAGAAACTACAGGCTTTAAATAAGCAGCCTACACCGATTAAGAAATCCGCTCCTGAACAAAAACTTGATTCCATTACAAAGGGTAATAGGAATACTCCGAAAAATAACACGCCGAGTTACAGTAAGCTTTCAAAGGAAGCTAATAACCGTAATAAGATTCTTGAGAAGTGGAGTCAGGTTGATGCGGATAAGGCTTATGAAAGAAATCTTGACAAGGCGTATAAGGCTGAACTTAATGCTGAAAAGCTTCAGGAACGTCTTGACAGAAAGTATGATAAAAATGAGAAACATATGCAGAAATATACGCAGCTTGCCCGAGAAGGAAGACTTCAGTATGGTAAGTTGTCCGATGATCAGATTCAGCGCATAGGCGAGCGTCTTTCTGTTGAGCGAAATGTAAGAGCTCTTGGAAATACGGAGAATCCTAAATTCAGGGTTCGTCTGAAACAGGCCAGGCAGGAAGGTATTCTCAGGGGTGTTGCTGCAGGAACTGCGTCTGCTATTACACAGGTTGCAAATGCTCATGTTCAGAATCGTCTTGCAAACAAACTTACGCTTGACAGAAATGCCAGGCAGGAAGCTCATCGTAAACATGAAGCAAACAGAATCATGAGCAAGAGATCCAAGAGAGAAATTCGTCAGGATCTTAAGAACCAGGCATATGAAGAATCTCTTAAACAAGGAAAAGGTTTCTTTAATAGGAATATCCATAGTATGTCTGCAAGAGGAGCTGCAAATCAGCTTAGGAATCTTGAAGGTGAAGAACATGAGCGTCTTCGTGCGAGGAATGTTGAAGACAGACTTTCTGATGAACGTCAGGAGCGCTTAGCAGGATATCTTGAAGATCAGGGGTTCAATAATGAGCGCGAAGCCTTCCGTGCAAGAAGCAATGAAATGCGTGCTGCCGGAGAACGTGACTTTAATAACAGAATAAGTGAAGTAAATAATAGAATATCAGAAATACGCGACCGTATGGGTCAGATTACTGATCATGATAGCGATGAGTACAGAGCAGCACGAAGAGAACTGCAGCAGGCGCAAAGGGACGAACGTAGACTTAGAAGCCATTATGAAGATATCGTCGACGCTGAAGCAAACAGGTTCGACAGAATGACTGATAATGAGCGGCGTCAGATTCTTGCCCGTGAAGGCAGACAGAGAGAAGAAGAAGCTACAAGACAAGCGTATGAGCACCGTAACAGAATTGCGGATAATGAAGAAGGACAATCCGGTACTGAATCAGATTTTAATCATAGACTTGGAGAATGGCGCGGAGAACAGCAAAGACTCAGCAATGAACGTCAGCAAATACAGAATGATATAAATGATTTAAATGAAAGAGGATTAGCTCTTGGAATTTATGGATTGCCTGAAAATGATACAACACGTGTCGCATATATGAACAGACAAAATCAATTAATGACGGCATATAATAACGCGTTAGCAAGACAACAGCAGCATGAACGTCAACGTCCTGAAAGAGAACGACTCAGCTATGCAGAAGAGCGGCTGCTTTCAGGGTTAAACAGAAACAACAATAACAATAATAATAACAATAATAAAAATAAGAGAAGACGGAATAACAATAATTAATGCTATATCTTAGTAATACAGCCACGCCAAAATATTTTGCGCAGTTTCGTGAGCTTGTTGTAAGAGGCGAAATTCCTGTATGTAAAGAAATTTCTATGGAAATGTATCGTATACAGGAATTGATTGACAATCCAGGAATATACTACGATCCGCAGCCTGTTGAGGCATTTATCGCTTTCTGTGAAGGTGAGATGTGCCTGACAGACGGCAGTGATCTTAAGCTCCTGGATAGTTTTAAATTATGGGCTGAAGAAGTATTCGGATGGTATTACTTTGTTGAGAAAACTGTACCGATTGTAAGCAGTGATGGCTACACAGTCCATTATGAGATAAGAACGATTAAAAAGCGACTGACTACAAAACAATTTCTGATTGTTGGTCGTGGAGCTGCAAAAAGTATTTATGCCAGCTGTATTCAGAGTTACTTCCTAAATATTTATCCCGAAACTACAGACCAGATTGTCACAGCGCCAACAATTCGACAATCCGATGAAACACTTGGGCCAATTCGAACGGCAATTGTTCGTGCTCGTGGACCTTTGTTTAAATTTTTAACGGAGGGAAGTATACAGAATACAACAGGTTCTGCAGCGAATCGTGTGAAACTTGCTTCCACGAAACTCGGGATACAAAATTTTATTAACGGCTCTATTATCGAACCTCGTCCAATGACGATCGATAAGTTACAGGGCTTAAGACCAAAAGTAGCTACCGTAGACGAATGGCTGTCGGGAGATATTCGCGAAGACGTTATCGGAGCTATTGAGCAGGGCGCTTCCAAACTTGATGATTACTTTATCCTGGCTACAAGTTCAGAAGGAACTGTACGTAATGCCAGCGGTGATAACATCAAAATGGAATTGCTGAGCATTCTAAAAGGGGAGTATTACAATCCCCATGTCAGCATATGGTATTACAAATTAGATGATGTAAAAGAAGTTAATGACCCGAGCATGTGGGTGAAAGCAAATCCTAATCTTGGTAAAACAGTAAGTTATGAAGCCTATCAGCTTGACGTTGAAAGAGCTGAAAAGGCACCTTCCGCACGGAACGATATCCTTGCGAAAAGATTTGGTATACCGCTTGAGGGTTACACATATTTCTTTACATACAATGAAACACTTACCCATAATCATCGTGACTTTTGGGAAATGCCATGTTCTATGGGCGTCGACCTTTCACGAGGCGACGACTTCTGTGCATTTACTTTCCTGTTCCCGCTTGGCGATGGTAGTTTTGGAGTTAAAACCAGGTGTTACATATCAGCATCTACCTTCGTTAACTTACCGCAGGCAACGAGAAGCAAATACGATGAGTTTATTGAGGAAGAAAGTCTATGTGTACTGGACGGAACGATTCTTGACATGATGAATGTTTATGATGATCTGGATAATTACATTACCCAATCGAAGTACGATGTTCGTTGTGTAGGATACGACGTCTATAACGCAAAAGACTTTATCGCCAGATGGAGTAGTGAAAACGGACCGTTTGGTATTGTCAAGGTTATTCAGGGTGCAAGAACAGAAAGCGTTCCTCTTGGTGAACTTAAGAAACTTTCAGAGGAACGTGCACTGATCTTTGACCAGAAGATGATGACATATACCATGGGAAATTGTATTACCATAGTTGATTCCAATGGTAACCGAAAGCTTTACAAAAGAAGAAATGATCAGAAGATCGACAGCGTCGCGGCAATGATGGATGCTCTTGTTGCTTATAAAATTAACCGTGAAGCTTTTGATTAATTTTATAGTACAGGTGATAACTTATGTCTAATAATTACTATGCAGTTGTACGTTCCACTGATAATCACCTGGAGCATTATGGCATTCCTGGAATGAAGTGGGGCGTACGTAAAGCTATTAAACGTGTTACAGACAGCGTTGCCTCTATTGGCAGAAAAGGTGCCAAAGTTTCAAATGAAGTTCTGTTTGTTTCCGGTTCTTCAAAAACACAGGATAAAGCATCTCCTTATTATCAGAGAAAACTTCCTAAGCCTGTAAGAAAGAACCTTAAAGCATCAATCCGAGCAAAAGATACAATCATTGTAGGAGATGCTCCTGGTATTGACCGTCAGACTCAGAATTATCTGAAAAAGAAGAGATACATGAATGTTGAAGTTTATGGACCAGGAACAAAAGTAAGATACAGCGCCAATTCAAAATGGAAGACACATCCGATAAATGATACGCATCATGAAGTCGGATCTAAAGAGTGGCTTGCAAAGAAAGACATCGCTATGACAAACAGAGCAACAAAAGGTCTTGCAGTTATTCTTGATGAAGGTGCTACTGCAACACGTAACAATATTAAAAGGCTTTCCAGTCAAAAGAAAGCAAGTAGTGTTTATACACTATATCCAAGAAAGAAAAAGAGGTGATAACTTATGTCTAACAATTATTATGCAGTTGTACGCTCCACTGATAATCACCTTGAACATTATGGCATTCCTGGAATGAAGTGGGGTGTAAGAAGGTATCTTGATAAAAACGGAAATCTTACACCAGCCGGGATGAAACGGTATTCTCCAAAGGCTACAAAGAAGACCTCTGCAAGAAAGATTCAAAGAGATTTCAACAGATTGGAAAAGAGTTATGCAAACGTCAATGCCGAACGTATAGATAACAGGACAATGGGTATCAATAATATGGCAATGGCGATCTATAAAAAGCATAAGAATCCAAATGCAGATGTATCAAAATATAAGAAGTATGCAGATAAATCAATAGAAAAAGATAAATTGTTTGACAAGCAATTAAAAGGAATTGAATCTTTACAGAACAGGATCATCGGAACAGCAGTAAAAAATAAATACGATGTTACTTCAGAACCTGTGACAAGAGTTGGTGTGTCAAGAGGTGATCGTTTATTTGGTTCTGCGAATCCCGTTCCTGTTATAGAAACCGGTTCTATGAAAACAAAGGTAGTAGATGGTCAAAAGATTCGAGTCAACAAAAATGGAACAGGAAAACTTCAGTTAGTGAATTATTATAACGCAAATCATCCAAGAAAGAAAAAGAGGTGATTTGTAATGAGTGAATATTATGCAGTTGTACGTTCCACGGATCACCTGGCACACTATGGTGTTAAAGGTATGAAGTGGGGCGTAAGAAAGGCCCTTGCAAGAGGAGACGAAAAAGCTCTTGATCGCCATTTCAGAAGGGCAGTAAGAAAACTCGCAAGGCTTCAGGATAAAGGATTAAACAGCAGGAAATATGCTGCAAAGGCCGCCGGATATGGTGCTGCAGCAGCAGGAGTAGGGGCTCTGCTTGGAACTCTTCCAGGGGCACTCAGAGGAAAAAGAAATACCTCAGTTCCGACAAGCAGTAACATAAGTGGAATTGCAGGTCTTTATGGAAAATCGGTAAAGCCTTATCGACCCCTTACTGATGCAGCACTTAAAAAAGCTGAAGAAGTAAATAAAAACAGACAATTGATGGCAAATAATTTAAGAGTAATGTCTTCTAATCTAAAGGGGCAAAACAGTCCTTTAAGATCTAAAAGCGGAAGTAATAGAATAGCTTCTTCGATCAATGGAAAAATTATAGCTAACAGAAATGCCAATGTACTTAAAAAGGTTGGTAAAGGTGCCGCTATAGCAGGTATTGCCGGCCTTGGTGCGCTTTCTGCCAGGAATGCATATATTGCAGCGAATGGGGCTAAATACCGTAAACAGGCTGTTGATTTTAAGCGCGCCATGGATGAAACATTTGCAGGAACAAAATATCAGGGAAGATATGTTGCGCCTCCTCGGCAGCCAAGAAAGAAACGCAGGTGATTTGTAATGAGTGAATATTATGCAGTTATACGTTCCACGGATCACCTGGCACACTATGGTGTTAAAGGTATGAAGTGGGGCGTAAGGAAAGCTATTGAACGTGGAGATGATAAAGCTCTCAGCCGTCAGTATAAGAAGGCCATGAAAAAGCTGAATAAACTGAATAAAAAGGCAGACGTCGAACAGCAGAATAAGATTGCAAAACGATATTCTAAAGCGGCTGGCGTTGGATTGGCCGTTGGTGCTGCCGGAACTGGTGGAATGATTGGATCAGCACTAAGTATGGGAAGGCATTTAGGCAAAGCAAGAGAACTGGATGCTGCACATAAAAAACTGGGTGATGAATTTGAAGCTGCTGGAAAAAGAACCAGGAGAGACCTTGAAAGAAGATTCCATTTAACTGCTCAGAATGGAAAATATAATAGTTATTATCAACCTTATCAGCGTGATATGGCTTTTGATCGTTTGGAACGTGATGCCGAAAAGGAATTTAACAGAAATCGGGATACTTATCACACAAAAAGTGATGCTTTAAAGAAAGATTTTGATCGTGAAAATGCTGCATTTAAAAATGCCAGTACTGCAAGAAAGGCCTCTGCTATTGTTGGTGGTGTAGGATTGCTTGGAGCTGCCGTTGCAGGTGGAAAAGCTATGCAGGCTAAGAGGCGCGCCAGTGCGGAAGGTCATGCAAAAGCAGTCGCTGAACGTGATGCCTGGAAGAAAGAAATGAATAAAGCTTTTAAAGGCACCAAGTACGATACTTCGAGGCGGAGGAAATCAAAATGACAAATGAATATTATGGAAGTCCGACTACGCCGACTTCCGACTTCTTAGCGCATTACGGTATTAAAGGAATGCACTGGGGCGTACGGAAAGCCATTGAACGCGGAAGTGAAAAAGCGCTTGACCGTCAGTATAAGAAGGCCATGAAAAAGCTGGATAAACTGAAGGACAGAACAAATATTAAGAAACAGATTAAAATACATAATGCGGCAAAAGCAGCTGGAATTGCGTCTGCGGTAGCATCCCCAGCATCAGTTATAGCTGGGCATATGATTGGTGAAAAAACTATAAAAAAGACAATTGAGAATGTTCCGAAGATTTATAATGCTGCAAAAGGGGCAGTTAAAAACGGAACAGCAAAAAGGATTCACTATACTACAATGGACGCGAGAATTCCTGGATATCTTGCAGGAGCAGCATCTTTGGGAAGTGCAATCGGGAATGCTTATGTAGCGCATCGTGCGAAGAAACGCGTTTTGCCGGAAGGTCATGCGAAAGCTGTTAAGGATGTTAAGAATTGGCAAAGTGAAATGAATAAAGCTTTCAAGGGCACCAAGTATGATACTTCGAGGCGGAGGAAACGCAAATGAGCAATGAGTATTACGGCGTAGCCTCCACACCAACGGATGATTTTATTGCCCATTATGGTATCAGGGGAATGAAGTGGGGCGTACGGAAAGCCATTGAGCGTGGTGATGAACGGGCTCTCAGCCGTCAGTATAAGAAAGCTCAGAAAAAGCTGGCCAAACTTGAAAAACTTGGTTCAAGCGGTAAAAAGTATGCCAAACGCGCTGCCGGTTATGGTGCCGGTGCCGCTGCGGTTGGCGGGCTTGCTGTTGCCGGAACCCATGGAGTAAATAAAATTATGAACCGTGGCGCCGGAATTGCCGGAAGGGCAACTGGTATCGCAGGTAAAGTTACAAGCGGCATCGGTAAAGGACTTACCGCGGCCGGCTATCATCTTCCGATTGGCGGACGTGCAAAAGCCGCTCTTAAAAATGCCGGTCTCAGTACTCAGGGCGCGGGACTTAATATGCAATTGGCTGCTAAAAACGGTTCCGCTGCGTCTGCTGTTCGTAATGCCGGTAAAGCTGTCGGGCAGTGGGGTAATCAAACCGCAGTAACCATGGGCGGAAAAAAGCTTTCCAATAATATGCTGATCCGTGCTGGTGCAGGAGCTGTTGGCGCCGGTCTTGGTATCGCATCCGCACGTAATGCATATCGCGCAGCTACCGCCAAGAAGCATGCCGCTCAGGCTAAACAGTTCAGGGCTGAGATGAATAAAGCGTTTGCCGGAACAAAGTACGCAAATTCCAGTTCCAGCGCTCCGAAGAAGAAACGCCGGTCTTCCAGGGCCTGATTGCTGAAAGGCACTCATTTCATTACAATAATAAACATCATAGTCAATACGAATATCATTAATGCAGCAAATACGATAGTAATAATGGTATCAGCTTTATCTTTGAAATTCCTGCTTTGCTGTTTACGGATTTCCTGCTCTCCTTTTTCCATATCCATTGAGTGGCGTTCCCGCTCAATGGCAATATTGAGTGCTTCCTTAACATAAGGCTGCATATCCGGCAGGGCAGCTCCACAGAAAGAACAGAAAGTCGGGATATTGTCTTTGTCAAAGGTGTTGGTGGCGTTACAGTTTCTGCATTTAATGGAAAGATTCATAAAAGTCAATCACTCCTTTTTTATTCATTATATAACATTTCAATCAAAATGAAAATATGAGGTGATGCTATGGCCTCATTGGTACAACGGCTCCAGCATGCCTGGAATGCCTTTCGAAACAATAGAGACCCTACGGATTATATAGGTGCTGTGTACAATAATCCGAATCCAATGACTGTTGGGTATGCAAGCAGCAGTCGTCCCGACCGTCTTCGGATGACAAGGGGCAAAGAGCGATCCATTGTTACGGCAATTTATAACAGAATTGCTGTTGATACAGCGGCAGTACGAATTCAGCATGTTCGGATCAATGAAAACGGCAGATATAAAGAAGGAATAAAGTCCGGACTAAATGATTGCCTGACACTTGAAGCAAATACTGATCAAACGGGAAGGCAATTAATTCAGGATGTTGTCATGAGCATGTTTGATGAGGGATGTGTCGCCATCGTTCCGGTTATAACAGATACAGATCCGCGTATTTCAGGTGGTTATGATATTCTGTCAATGCGAACCGGAAAAGTTACACAATGGTACCCGGATTCGGTACGGGTGCAGGTTTATAACGAAATGAAAGGAAACAAGGAAGAGATTGTGCTTCCGAAAAGCGTTGTTGCAATTATCGAGAATCCTTTCTATGCCGTTATGAATGAACCAAGCTCCACTCTTCAGAGACTTCTTCGGAAATTAAATCTGAAGGACATGATCGATGAGAATACCGGAGCGAATAAGCTGGACATGATCATCCAGCTGCCATATACGATTAAGACCGATATGCGTATGGCAGAAGCTGAAAAACGTAAGAAAAAGATTGAAGAGCAGTTAACGGAATCCAAGTATGGCATTGCATACATCGATGCAACAGAAAAGGTTACACAGTTAAACCGCCCTCTTGAAAACAATCTTCTTGAACAGATTCGGGATCTTACGACACAGCTGTATGGCCAGTTAGGTCTTACTGCCGAAATTGTAAATGGCACTGCTGATGAAAAAGTCATGCTTAATTATTACAACCGAACGATTGAACCGATTCTTGCCGCGATTTGTGATGAGATGAAAAGAAAGTTCCTCACAAAAACCGGAAGAACGCAGGGTCAGTCGATAATGTATTTCCAGGATCACTTTAAGTTGGTTCCTGTTAATAATATTGCGGATATCGCGGATAAATTCACAAGAAATGAAATTATGACAGCAAATGAAATCCGCAGCATTATCGGTATGCTTCCGAGTGAAGATCCCAAAGCAGATGAATTGAGGAACAGCAATATGCCTCAGCCTGAAGATGGCGCTGAAGGACAAGGGACTCCGGAAGAACCTGTGGACCCTGAAGAATTGGAAAAAGCCCGTTCTGATCTTCTTAAAGCCGGATTAACAGAGCAGGATCTGTCGACATTAACAGATTCTGAAATTGTTAAGCTGGCTGAGAAATTAAGGAACAATGAGCTTGACGATGAAGATGAGGATACCGAGGAAGCGCCTCCCGGATCCAACCCCGTATCAGATACAGGGTGATACACAATTATAAAAAATCAAAATGGAAATTAATCGGAGGAAAAAGCAATGTCAACGGATCGACCTTATGACATTTCCGGCTGGGCTACGATGTGTAACATCAAATGCTCTGATGGCCGGGTGATCCGTCCGAACGCCTTTATTGATAATGATGGCGAAGAAGTTCCCATGGTTTATCAGCATTGCCATACAGATCCGGAAAATGTTCTGGGTCATGCATTGCTTGAAAACCGTGACGAGGGAGTCTACTGCTATTGTTGGTTTAATAATAATAGTAAGGCGCAGGCGGCAAAGAACGCTGTGGCAAATGGCGATATCAAGCAGTTTTCCATTTACGCAAATCAGCTTGTTCAGCGCGGAAGTGATGTAATTCACGGAAGCATTAAAGAAGTAAGTCTTGTGCTTACCGGAGCAAACAAGGGTGCGCGTATTGAAAATCTTAATTTTGCTCACAGCGACGGAACCTATGATACGGATGATGAAGAAGCACTGATCTATACTGACAGGCAGAAGATCCTGTGCCATTCAGAAGAAGATACGGAGGAAAAAGATATGAAGAAAGGTATCGATGTTCAGAAGATTCTTGACAGTATGACTGAAGATCAGCGTGCTGTTGCGAATGCTTTGTATGAACAGGGTCAGATTGATGCCCTTGATGAGATCGGATACGATCCCGAGGGTAAACTTGAAGACGATGATTCTGAGGAAGACGTCGACGAAGAAGACGAACCCGAAGACTCTGAGGAAGACTTCGACGAAGAAGACGAACCCGAAGATGAATATGAAGAAGACGCCGAAGAAGATGAAGATGAAGATGAAGAAGACGGCGACTTCGAAGACGAATACGAAGATGACGAAGAATATGAATACGAAGATGCGGCAGTTGCCCATTCAGAATTTGGAGGTAATGGACTTATGAAAAAGAATATTTTTGATGGCAGCATGGAAGAAACCAGTGAGCAGAATGTTCTCACTCATTCCGAGATCGAAACCATTTTCAGGGATGCGAAGCGTGACGGCAGCCTGAAGCAGGCAGTTCTTGCGCATTCCGATGAGTATGGCATTGCGCAGATTGACTGGCTGTTCCCGGATGCCAAGAATCTTAACAATACGCCGGATTTTATTCATCGTGACATGGGCTGGGTGTCCAAGGTCATGCAGGGCACCAAGCATACGCCTTTCAGCCGCATCAAGACTCTGCATGCAGACATCACTGAGGATGAAGCCCGTGCCCGGGGTTATATCAAGGGCAAGCGGAAAGTTAACGAAACCTTCACTCTGCTGAAGCGTACCACTGATCCGCAGACTATTTACAAGAAGCAGAAGCTGGATCGTGATGATGTTCTGGATATTACGGACCTTGATGTTGTTTCCTGGCTGAAGGGTGAAATGCGGATGATGCTGGATGAGGAAATTGCCCGTGCGATCCTGGTTGGTGACGGCCGTCTGACTTCCAGCGACGATCATATCAGTGAAGGCCATATCCGCAGTGTCTTCCATGACAATGATCTGTACACTGTCCATAAGACGCTGACTACCGTTCAGGGCGAACCGAAAGCCAAGACCTTCATCAAGATTGTTCGTCGTGCCTGGAAAGAATACAAGGGAAGCGGTAATGCGATCTGCTTCATGACTGAAGATATGCTGAGCGATCTGCTCCTGCTGGAAGACGGCATTGGACATTTCCTGTATCCGACCCGTGAGACCGCGGCGAATGTGCTGGGTGTCCGTGAAATCGTTACCGTTCCTGTAATGGCGGATGACTCCACTTATCGTACCGTCGGCAATAATTCTTATAAGCCGCTGGCGATCATTCTGAATCTGAGTGACTATAACGTCGGTGCTGATAAGGGCGGCAGTATAAACATGTTCGAAGACTTCGACATCGATTTCAACCAGCAGAAGTACCTGATTGAGACCCGCTGCAGCGGTGCTCTGGTAAAGCCCTATGGCGCGATTTCCATTGAGGAAGCGATCACCAGTCCGGAAGATGCTGAGGATCATGAAGAAGAATACAATCCCAAGAATGGAACCGGTAATTAATTCCTGACAGATAAAGGATTGATACTTACATGGCCAGATTCAGCGGAACAATAGGGTTTCTTCGTACAGAGGAAACCGATCCAGAAAATCATCCTGGTGTATGGAATGAAATTCTGAAAGAGCGCTGCTATTATGGCGATGTTCTTTCAAACAGCCGCAGATGGGATCAAAATGGAAATCTGAATGATAATCTGGTCATTAATAACCGTATAAGTGTTGTCGCAGATGCTTTTGCAAAAGAGAATCTCGGCGCAATGAAATTTGTGAGGTGGCTCGGGGATACATGGAAAATAACAAACGTTGAGATCCAGTATCCCCGAATCATTCTTACGATCGGAGGCCAGTATCATGAGCCAGAAAAGAATTGATCTGCATCGTACATTGGTGAATGTGCTTGGATCTTCTTATGTGTATTTTCAGCCGCCGACAGGAATGAAATTACAGTACCCATGTATTGTATATAATCTTGCCACGGCGAATGACGTACATGCGAATAATCATATTTACCGCCGGTTGTACAGATATACACTCACATATATTACGAAAGATCCTGATGATCCGAAGCGGGATCTGCTTGATGATTTGCCTTACTGCGCATTCGACAGGTTTTTTATTTCGGATAACTTAAACCATTTTGTATACTCGATTTATATTTAACGGAGGTAGAAATCTATGAGTAAATTGATTTGGGATGCTACCGGTACAAGAGACCTTGAATCCGGTGTAAGCGAAGTTGCTCTTTTCCCGATGGGAAGCAATGGTGTTTATGGTACTGGTGTTGCCTGGAATGGTATTACCCAGATTACTGAAAGCCCCAGCGGCGCTGACGTAACGGACCTGTATGCGGATAATATCAAGTACGCTTCTCTGCGGGCTGCTGAAAAGTTTGGCGGCACCATCGAAGCTTATCAGTATCCAGATGAGTGGGCTGAATGCGATGGAAGCGCGGAAGCTGCTCCCGGCGTGTTCCTTGGTCAGCAGAACAGGAAGGCCTTCGGTCTGGTCTATAAGACCCAGATCGGTGATGATACCCATCCGGGTATGGATAAAGGATACAAGCTGCACATTATTTACAATTGCACCGCTTCTCCGTCCAGCCGCAGCTATGCGACGATCAATGAGAATCCTGATGCCATTACTTTCAGCTGGGAGTTCAACTCCACGCCTGTGGCTGTAGAAGGATATAAAGCGACTTCTGAAATCACCATTGACTCCACGAAGGCTGACGATGCTAAACTGAAAGCTCTGGAAAAGAAGATTTATGGTGATGATAATAATGAGCCGACCATGCCCAATGCCGAAGATGTAATTACGGATCTCACCTGATAATCCAATAAAATAGTATGTTCTTTGTTCCATATTCAGGAACAGTGAGGGTGTTTGCCTGCAGTAAGGTGGTGGGAACTGCAGGATTTTATTTTTAAAATTGAAAGGAGTAGTATATTAACATGTTAAAAAAACTGATTGAGTACACGGATTACAACGGAACGCTTCGAAGGGAAAATTTCTATTTTTACATGAGCAAAGCCGAACTGATGGAAATGGAACTTGGCAGCGTTGGCGGAATGCGTAACCTGATTCAGCTGATCATTGAAAAACAGGACATTCCTAAAATTATGGACGCATTTAAAACGATTATTCTTAAAGCTTATGGAGAAAAGTCTGCTGATGGACGCCGGTTTATTAAGAGTCCTGAGCTTTCGGAAGCATTCAGTCAGACAGAAGCATATTCCAATCTGTATATGGAACTGGTAACTGATGCTCAGAAAGCCGCTGCTTTTATTAATTCCATTGTTCCGGATGAGGTTGCGAAAGCGGCAGCTCTTGCAAGGCAGGAAGAGAATGAAGAAAAAACTGAAGCCCCTGCTGAAGCTGTTACTCCCAAACAGGAAGAAACAGTTTCGGACAGCACAGTTCATCTTTTGACTTAATCATATAAAAATCTGGAAAGGAGATGAAAGTATGCTTACAATCAATATTCCTGAAAAAGAATTATTCAATGAGGTATCCGGAGAATTTATTACAATTCCAAAGACCGAGTTACATCTGGAGCATTCTCTCATCTCTCTTTCCAGATGGGAATCAAAATGGAAGAAACCTTTTTTAAATCTTGAAAATCCTACAGAAGAACAGATGCTGGATTATATTTGCTGCATGTCAGTGGATAAAACGCCGTCTGTTGAAGCAATAAAAAATATGAGCGTTGAAGATCTGCAGAAGATACGGGATTATATCGCAGATAAACGAAGCGCTACAGAGATTTATGACCGCCGTCCTAAAAGAGGCGGCAAACGTGAAATTTATACATCTGAAGTTATCTATTATTACATGATATATTTCGGAATTCCCTTCAGCTGTGAAAAATGGCATTTGAACCGTCTTCTGACGCTGATTCGTGTGTGCGGCGTTAAGGGCGGAACTACAAATCAGGCGATGACGATGGATGCTATATTCTCACAAAACAGTAAATTAAATGCAGCACGAAGATCGGCGATGCATAATGGCAAATAATTCATTTATTAATTTCACACACAAAGGTAATTTTAATCGTCTTGAACGATTTCTTAAGAAAACTATCAGACTTAAAGCTGTAATAAGAGCGATACTAAACAAATATGGAAGACGCGGAGTAGAAGCTTTACGTGAAGCAACACCCAAAGATACGGGTCTTACTTCAGAATCATGGTCATATGAAATCGTTGAAGAACCAAACGGGAATCTGAAAATCGTATGGAGCAACAGCAATGTAAATGATGGTCAGTTGATTGCTGTGCTGCTGCAGTATGGTCATGCAACTAAAAACGGAGGGTATGTTCAGGGAACTGATTACATTAATCCCGCAATCGATCATATCTTTCACAGAATAGCTGATGAAGCATGGAAGGAGGTTGCCAATGAGCGAGGCCGTTGATACTAGAATTGTTGAAGCAAAATTTGATTCTAGTGATTTTGAAAAAGGTGTCGACAAAACTGTAAAGAAACTTGATGAATTAAAGAAATCATTAAATCTTAAAGATTCAGAAACATCAGTTACGGACCTCACATCAAAAATTAAAGAGGCAACTGATAAAGCTTCTTCTTCTCTTGAGAAACTTGAAAATCGAATGACATCCTTTGTCGGAATGCTTAAAAACAAAATTATAAGTGGCATTGCCGATGACATTGTCGGGATGTTCATGAACATAAAACACGGATTTGAGAGCCTTATACACAGCCTTTCCGGCGCACAGATCTCTTCCGGTATGCGAAGATATACTGATATTCTTACATCGGTTCGAACACTTGTTTCCGCCGGCGCAAATCAGGATGCCGCGTATGAATCAATCGAACGACTCGGTTTATATGCTGACCAGACATCATTTTCACTTGAGCAGCTGGTTTCGGTTATGTCTAAATTCCGTACTGCCGGAGCAGATCTTAAAACGGCCGAACGGATGGCGATAGGTCTTTCAAATGCCGCCGCTTCCATGGGCGTTAATACAGAAGCAGCGCAGCGTGCGTATTATAATATGCAGCAGGCATATTCAAAAGGATATATGTCCTATGCTGACTGGAAAAGTTTTGAATTGATGCCGATGGTTGGCGAAAAATTCAATCAGGCAATTCTTGACGCGGCAGTCGCAAGAGGAACGCTTGAGAAACAAAAAGACGGAACATATAAAACAACAAAGAAAACTGATAAACAGGTAAAGACGAGCGGAGAAGACTCAAAAGGTATAACTGCTCAGAACATGGGCCAAAAACTTTCTTCAAGATGGTTTAACAAGGAAGTTATGGAAGAAGTGTTTGGCTCAACCTATTACTTCTCTGAAATGGATAACAGTGTTATCAAGGAAATAAAAAAATTTGAGAGAGAAAAGAAAAAACTGCTTAAAGAAGGTAAAATTACACAAGAGCAATATGATCAGCTGATGGATGATTACTTTGAAACGATGCATCAGGAGCGATTCGGAAAAGGCAAATCAGAGTTGGACAAGCAGCTTGAAGAAGGTATTATAACTGCTGAACAGTATAAAGAAGCATTGGATGAGCTTGAAAAATCCACGCATCTTACAAGATTCGGGTATGAAGCGTTCCGTGCAGGTCAGGAAGCAAGAAGCTTTTCCGATGCTATGAAATATCTGAAGGATGTTATTTCCAGAGGATGGGCACAATCCTTTGAAATTATATTCGGACGATTGGATGAAGCCGCTGAATTCTTTACAGGTATTGCGGACAGTCATTTATTTGAACTGATTGGTTCAATCGGAAGTTTCCGAAACAATGTTCTTGAAGCATGGAGCGAAAGCGGCGGTCGTGATGACCTCATTGAAGCGTTAAAAACGATAGACGAGATACTTTCTGAGATTTTTGGACATTTTACCATATTTACCGATGACATGGATGATGAGGATTACAATGGCCGGGTAACAAAGCTTGGTCATACACTTTCTCAGATGTCGTTGGATTTTAAACGTATGGTAAACAGCTTCAGGGATTGGCTGCATGAAACTGATAGGTACGGAGTATCAAGAATTGATCGGATTACAAAGGCATTCAATACTCTTGGATCTGTTCTTGGCATTGTATTTCGTGCAATCTCTTTCGGATTTAAGGTTATATCCTCTGTATATACGGTTGTTGAACCTATTCTGGACGCATTGGTTAACAGCATCAGCAGAATAACTACAAGTATAACAGAAGCGGCAAATCCGAAAACAGGTGGCGCTGGATTATTTAAAAGTCTTGAAAACGGACTGGACAATTTAATGATTATTGCCAAGCCGGTTGCTGATGTGCTGTCCACACTGGTTGATGTGCTTGGTGAAGTACTTGGATTTTTCGTTGATATTGCGGCAGGTAATTTCGGGTATAAACTTAGCTTTATTACAGATTCTTTAGGATTTATTCTTGAACTTTTCGGCGTACAGTCCGCCCAACAAAAAGAAGGCATGGGTGTTCTTGAAACCATTAAACTGGATATCATTGCGCTTGGCGATGCCTGTAAAGAAGCATTGTCTGCTGTCAATGGATTCTTCGATTCTATTATCATGGATCTCCGTGAATTATTCGGGATCGGTGTGGAAAGAAAAGAAGGAACCATCTTCGATAATGTAATAAAATTCTTTGAAACCAATGAATTTGTCAGCAAAGTTAAAAGCTGGATTACTAACGCGTTTAATGACATCGGGAATTTCATCGCAAGTATTCCGCAAAGAGTACTGAGCATTGGTGATTTTATTACCGGACTGTTCTGGGAAAAAGAAGATCCTGAGAAAATGCAATCGCTAAGGACTGCTAAAGAAGCGAAGGAATACAAGGAAAGTCTTAAAAAACCGCTTCTTCTCTGGATTGAAAATGCCTGGGCTGCCGTAAAGGAATTTATAAAATCCATTCCTGAAAGAATCAAGAAGATTCCTTCTATCATAGGGGAGTTCATACGTTCTTTGCTTTACAGACCTGCTGAAAAAGGAAAAATTTTCAGAAATGCTAAGGAAGCAAAGGAATACGCGGAAACCCTTGAAACACCCCTTAAAAAATTCCTTGATACTATTATTGGCGCTGTTCAGAATTTTATAAAGGATCTTCCAAAAAATGTTACGAAAGCCATTGAGGCAGTTGGCGGATTCTTCAGAGCCATTATTCAGGGAATATTCGGTACATCGAATTCCGGAAACGGATTCATAGGGTATCTGAATGAAACCGGTGTTGCAAAGGATATAGAAATCGCTATTGAAAGCCCGTTTAAATATGTTTCATTAAATGGAATCATCGATACAATTCGTGGATGGGGAAGAACAATATTCAATCAGTTCATCAGTATTTTTACAGGGACCGATGAAATAGAATACAACATTTCCTGGTTCTCGAACAAACTCGCATCCTGGATTGGCTGGATAAAAGAACGTGCTGATTTTGCATGGAAAAAAGTAAAAGACTGGTTTATAAGCCTTCCGACCACAATTGCGAATTTATTCAGAGGAAACAATGATACAAATGAAAGTAGTAATTCTGTAATTTCTGCTATATATGATTTTGCAGTGGAAATCGCGAACAAGATTGCAGAAATACCTACTATACTTGAAGCATTTTGGAATGAAGCAAAACCAGAATTGAGAAAATTATGGGTCAATATTAAAGATGCTATATTAAGCGCACTTACAGGAGATACAAAAAAGAAAAATAAAGATGATAAAAATGATATAACGTCTGCCATAGAAGCTTTTGTAGCTAATATAACGAATTTTATTTCAAAAATACCGGATGAGATTTTGACTATATGGGAAAAGGATGTTGAGCCATTTATCGGAAAGGTCTGGGATGCTATACGATCCAGTATATTGAAAGCTGTAACCGGTAAAGGCAGTCCATCGGTATTTGACGAAGTCGTTTATCAAAATCTGCTTAAAAGCGGTCGTGTTGAAGACGCAGAAAAGTATCGTAAGCAATTTGAGAGCAATCCGATTTTTAAAAACATTTCTGCTTTTATTACGCATCTTATAACATATCTTGGCGAAAAGCTGAAACATCTTCCGGAAGGGATCATTAAAGGTCTTAATTGGGGTACTGAAGTATTTACAGGATTACTTGAAAAAGTTACAAAGTGGTTCGAAGAGAATACAAACAAATCCGTAGAAGAGATGGCTGAGGATCTTAAAAAAGATGGTGAAATTCATCCGATTCTTGCAGCACTTATTTCTTTCGGGGATACTCTAAAGAACCTTATTACAGTAACAATTCCAGGATTCTTTGTTTCCGGATTCAATTGGATTGTTAATAATGGAGCAAGTATATGGGGAGCTATTAAAAATATATTCGGATCTGAAGGGGCAGCAAACGGAGTTGATCAGGGCATTGATGAACTTGGTAAGAAAATCGAAGAAGCGATAAAGAAGATACCGGAATATATTCACAGAGCCATTGAATGGGTTAAAAACCTGTTTAAAAAGAAATCTGTAAAAGAATTGAACGCTTCTATTACAGACGGAAGTTTGTTTACACAAAAACCACTCAGAAGTAAAAGATCACAAAACCCGTTTTTATCCGAAAGTGATAAGAGAACTTTGCAAAGTGATTTTAAAGCTGCTCAATATGAAGTCGGTTCATTATATAAGGAATATGAAAGAACCGGTATAGTTCAGTACTATGAAGATCAGGATAATTATAGTGTTTTTCCCTCTATAATAACTGGACTTTTGGGAGACACCGACAGATCATCATTTGATTTCTGGGAACTGGTAAAAACCATAGGTACTGTTGTTAAGGATGTATTCGTAGAAATCGTTCCTTATGTAATAGAAGGTATCAATCTTTTGCTTGACAAAATCGGCGGGGTTCTTGGCTGGTTTGGAGATTTGTTTAAAGAACGTGATAAAAACGAAGCTATCGGAGATTCCATTACAAAGAAGCTTGAAGAAGAGGGAAATGAAGAATATAAGCCGTTAGTTAATGCTTTCACAAAACTTGGTACTACCATCTGGGGTATTATAACCGATGTATTGCCTAAATTTATAAGTGGTGCATTCGAAGAAGTTGCGGCAGCGATTCCTAATTTACTTGGAAGCATTTTCGGCGGAGAAGAAATGCAGAACCGGGCTGGTGATGCTGTAGCCAAAAGTTTATCCATGTATGGTCCGGATACTTCTTCCGGTAAAAAAAAGGGCGGAGGACTTCTTGATTTAATTGTAGGAAGCGCCTACGCTGATGAAGCAGATGTTGGATGGGTAAGCGGCGCAGAAGAAGCATTAAATAATGAGCAGGATGTTCTTGATGCTGTTGTCAAAACAGAGAGCAAGAGATATGTATCAAGAGAATATGCTTTAGAAAAATTAAAAGCAGCAAGAGATGAATTCCGAAGAAAATATGGAAAAGCAGCAGGAGATACAGGCTTACCAGAAGATGCACTGGATATAGCTTATAATGGTGATTATTGGGCTGAAATGGAAAAATATAAAAAAGATATATGGGAAGTGGAATATAATATAGGAGACGGTATAAGTGATATTCCACTTGATGAATTAAATAATACATTAAAAACGGATGTTTCGTTTTCAGATGCCGATGCCAAGAAATCAAAAGAAAATACAGACAATATTGTTGACAGTGGTATGCATCTTTTAAATAGGCTTACGGATCTTGCTGATGCTCCAACAACAAAGATAGCTGCTGTTATTTTAGGTTTGGCATGGTTATTTCATGAAATGAAAGTATTATTTTCTCCGGCATACTTAATTGAAGCACCAGGATATACTGCGAAATGGGTAGGATTAACAGTGCTTATCAGCGGACTTGTTGCCATGGTTGGATATTTAACATATCTGGCATCAATTGGCGACGATGCAAAGCTCGCCAAGGTAGAAGGTATACTTGAGAAATTAGGAAACTTTATTAAAGAAATAACATTATTAATCGGTGCAATTGAAACTATAAAAACTGCAGGTCTCTTTTTTAGCTGGCGTGGCTCAAAAGCAGATAAAGCAGCAAATCTTGCAACAAAGTCAGCCGGATCAACATTTATAGCCGGTTTGGGAAAAACCGCGGCAACTATCGGACTTATAGGATTTGGCATTGATTTCTTTGGAAATGTTTTACGAGGTCTTGTAGGAGATATTTCAATAGCATTCGAATATCTCCGAACAGGTATTGATGCATTGGATGACGCAACTAAAAATATTCCGGAAATATCGAAGCGCCTTGAAAATATTGAAGAGACATTCATAATGCCGGTAGGACAATTGATTTATCAACTTACACAACTATTCGAAAATACAGATCCTGAACAGAAATATCATGATCTGGAAGGCGCCGAAATAAGTTATAAACAGGCATTTGACCTGGTTATGATATTGTTAACTGAATTTTCAGGTACAATAGAAATGCTTAAAGAAGCGCTTACTGTAGATGCTTCGATTGATACGGAATCCGTTATAAATTCTCTTGAACGTATAATGGATATGAAGGATAAATTCAAGGAGTTCGCTGAATTTGCTTCAGACCCTGAATTTGAAGATTTCAAATACGGACTCGCATCATTAAGCTCTGTGCTATCTATGTATACCGGTAACGGATTAAAGTACGCATTAAATGATGAACAGGTAAACACCGCAATAGAGAATATATTGAAAGTACTTAAAAATGAGAAATTACAGGAATTTATTAATACGATTACAAAAGATCTTGAAATACCGGATGGCAAAGAGACCTATAAAATTACTGAAAGCATTACGATGCTTGCGACAGGAATCGCGAATATCGGAAATGCCGGAAGGAAGCTGACCGGGAGCACCGGAGAAAATATCAATAAACTGTTTAAAGTTATTTCCGAACTTGATCTTCCGGATGCAGAAGATACTGAAGGCGCGACGAAAATTGCGAGATTTTCACAAAATATGTCGACCCTTGGTACTGCAATGGGTACCTTTGCATCAAAAGTAAACAAATTCTCTCCTGAAAATCTGTCAGTAGCAAAAGATGTTGTGGACATGGTCATCATGCTTGGCTGGTCAATATCATCAGGATTAACTCAAAGTGAGCTTGATAAAACAATTCATGGAGATAAAAGTCTGTCAGCATTTGGTCTTGAGTTGGCTACTTTTTCTGATAACTTAGCCACTTTTATGACAAATGTCGCCTCTATAGATCAAACCTATAACGAGAACAGTCTGAATCTAGCATTGAAAGCATTTAATAGCATTGCGTTAACTTACGCTGAAATGAATCATTTTACAAATAACCGGCAGTTTACTTTCGCTGATATGACGACAGGTCTGGCAGATTTTGCAGCCGGTGTTGTAGAAGCTGTAGGTATATTTGCCAATCCTGAAAATAATGCGCTTGATGATACAAAAGTTTTCACAAGAGTAACAAGAATGTTCCATTTTCTGGATCGGTTGTCCAAATTCGCAATGGAAAGCAAAGGCGTATATTTCTCAACTGAAATGGCGGATCTGGCAGATGGATTGGGTACCTTTGTCCGAAAAATGATACTGAATGGGGTATATGAAAACGGAAAAATAACAGGAGAACCCGTAACGCCGTTCCATATACTTGCTCAGGTAATGGAAAGCGTATCAAACAAGTTCAGTGAAGTCGGAGACATTGACGGGTCAAAGTTATACAAACTTCTGGATGCTTACGGATCGTTCTTTGAATCTTTAGCCGCTTTCTATGAGCATATGGAAAAGGCGGAAACTGCAGACAGAGCCGGTGCTCAATGGGAGTATTATAATCCAAATGACAGTTTTATAGCAAAAAAAGTATACAGTTTAAGCGCGGCATTCAATATTATCAATGATTACTGGCCGGAAATTTCAGAAACGATTAACAAAATCGGAACTATGAAAGATGAAGATCTGACGAAGGCGCAAAATTTAATGAATTTCTTAACCGGGCTTGGCAATATTCTGATGACTTTTTCAGAATCAAATGCCGGATTTACAATGAATGACATGCAGTTGTTTGACTGGCCCGGATTTATAGAGCATTTTAAAGAACTTGTAAATGTTGCCTTAACGGATGATTCATCAGAGCCATTAAAGCCTATCATTACACCGGTTATCGAGATTAATGACGATTTTCTAACAAAAGCAAATCTGATTCATCAGATGCTGGGTTCGGATGTTTCATACATGTTCGGAAAAGATGGAGAGATCGTTGCAAATCAAAATGTAAACACTTCTCTTGATCTTGCAAGCGGAATAACGATTCCTGAGCCAAAGGATTACAGTTTAGTGCTTGATGAAATTAAAACAGGTGTGTATGGATTTAAAAATGATCTCAGCAGTATGCGATTTGTAATCAACGGAAAAGAATTTGTCGATATTATCGGTCCTGATATTGATAATTATCAGAATTATGAAATGACGACAAGATTCGAAAGATAATATCTGAAAGGGAAGAGGTGCCGGATGTATCATTCTTTAATTTTTCAGTCAGGCAATATAAAAATTAACACGTGGGACAACTGGCACCTCATCCCTGCTCAGAGGCCAGTTCTTCCTATGCCAACGCCACAGTATAATTTTGTGGACATTCCAGGGTCTGACGGATCTATGGACCTTACTGATTATCTGGTCGGAAGGCCTACATATTCTGACCGTCAGGGAACATTTGATTTTTATGTGGTGAATGACTATGGCGACTGGGCTTCAAGAAGGGATGAAATTGCATCTTTTTTAAACGGATCAAAAATGAAACTATATCTGGAAGACGATCCAAAGTACTACTACGAAGGAAGATTTATGCTCAAGGAATGGCGTGCCGATCCTAATTATTCGCATGTTGTTATTGAGTATCGTGTAAAACCGTATAAGTATCTTTCCAACGGTAAGGAGGCAGGTCTGTAATGTTTAATATTTATATTAAAAATTTCAACAGAAACGGAACGCTTATTACAGACACTGTTCTTCTTCAGACTATTCCGGCTACTTCGCAAAGCAATCTAAAACTGATTTCTCCGATTGTTAAAAATGAAATGGGAAATTCTGAAGGATTCGACTTCAGCATTGAAAGCGGAACAGAATTCTATGACGCATTTCTGCAGATGAAAACATATATTCATGTCACATACGATAATGATACTATTTTTTATGGCCGTGTTATCGTTGTTGACAATGGCGGTTTCAGGGGGACCAGAAAAGTAAGATGTGAAGGTCCATTGTCATTTTTACTGGACAGCCAGGTTGAGCCTGTGGATGAAATTAAAAGACCTGAGATTACTATCCGTGAATATATGCAGGCGCTTTTGAACAATCATAATTCACGAGTAAATGATCCCAATAAAACATTTTATATTGGAGAAGTCCCTGGGAATTATTCAAATGCTGTGTCCGCAGCGCAGAGAATCCGGGAAGATAAAAGAAAATACGGTTCAGACAGCTGGACAGATACAAAAAGCGCTTTGGAGGATCTGAGAAGCCACTACGGCGGTTTTTTGCGTGTTCGTCCGAATGCCCACGGAAACAGCGGAATGTACATCGACTGGATGAACCATTATTTCAATGCGAATGTGATTTCCCAGACGATAGAAGTCGGGAAAAATGTTCTGGATATCAGTAATGCAACAGAACTGAACAATATTTTTACCGTTGTTATCCCAATCGGTCGGAAAATTGTATCCAATAAAAAAGAAGACGGCGTATCCAATAGCGGAAAAGAAGACGCATCTCTATATATTGATGGATATCGTACCGATATACATGGAAGCGGAAAAGGGATTGCTGTTCCGAATATTTTAAGTGTGTTTACAGCTGCACAGCTGAATGAGGGATACCATAAACTGGAATATTACAGAGACGCTGTTACAAATTATGGTATTATTGAAAAAACTGTTCAGTTCAATGATTCCAATACCAAAGAGAAGCTGTTCAATGAAGTTTGTGAATGGATAAGGAACAATTATCAGGGCGAAGTTGCTAAATTCACCATAAAAGCCGTTGACATGCATCAGATAGGCCAGAATACATCCAAAATCATGGTCGGTGATCAGGTTAATATTATTTATCCTGTCGGCGATGAAAACGGAAACTTTACAAAAAAGACAATCAAGCTCACCTGTTTAAGTGTAAGTTTTGATTTATACCATCCTGAAAACAACACTTATACTTTCGGCATCCCAGCAAATATTCTTACCAAAACGTACGGAACAAAGAAAAACGCCAATGCCAATAATACAAATCCAGTAAAAAGATCAGCTGACAGCGGATGGAGTGAACCTAAGGGAGCTTCCTGGATCAATCTTGTGGCAGACTGGCTGAAAAGGCACGCTACATATTATCATGGTCCTAAACCTTATAAAGATGAATATGGTGATATGGATGATAATCCTGGAGATTATACAGGATTTCAGTTATATCATCCCGATTCTTTTGTTAGTGAAAATGACTGGCTTGTGAAAGCCTGGTACGATCGTTTCACGTATGATGACGACGGTGTTCCAGTACTAAATCCCAAAAAACCTTATGCTGTACAAAAAGGTTATGAATGGGAAGACATACGTTGGCATGTTGAAGCAAAAGCTTCTTATCAGCACTTTAATGTTGAAACTATCGCTAAGTATAAAGTTGTTGAATGGGTTATGCATGAATATCAGTATGACCTGAGAACCATGCTTGGTGTAAGAATGCCGACAGTTGTTGAAGATGAAGATGGGAATATAACGGTATATCAGCTTACCCAGGATGAAGAAACCGGCGTGGATGAGTATGTCAAAGCAATGTATTATGATCCGAATACCCATGTAACGGAATTCCTTGCTCCGGACAGTGAAGTCGAACGAATCCGGACGATACTGGATGCTGATGGCAACTATCATTACTGGTACATGAACAGTGAGGGTAAACTTGTTGAGACAAATATCCGTGATCTTAGTATTACAACAATAAAGTCTGATAAACGCGTTGGCTGGATTGTTACTGAGAATGAAGACGGCGAAATGGAATTTGCGAACCCCGGTGAAATGACATTGTCCATTGAGAATTTTATGGACGGAGAACTTGTTGTTTCCAGGGTCGCCGGTGAGCTTACATATCTCGGTAATAAACGTACGCAGTATCTTACCGCGACTTCCCTGAATCACATGGATCAGATCTGCGGCGATTTCGAATATGAAACAGATCCGGTGACAGGCATTAAGTATGTGAAAATCAACAGCGGTGGAGGTTTCCGTGTTCGTCATGGACGAATAAAACCTGACGGAACTTATGAGCGGGATCCTGAAACCGGCGCAATTGTCATGGGTGAATTTGGTTTGTTTGACGATAATACCTTAAAGGGCGGTATGATTGTCAGCAAACTGAACGATGATGAATATGTCACAAAGATTCATGGAAGTAAAGTGGATATTACCACAAATGATAATTTCGCTCAGCTTGTAATTGATAAGAATGGAATACTTCAGCGGGTCGGAACCGTTGAAAGTACTGTGGATTCACATAACAGTGCACTTCAGACAATCACCGGATCTGCTCTGTGGACGCAACGATCCCAGGTTGTAGGTGTAAGCGGGCAGTTTGAAGTTACTACTGACCAGCAGGGTACCAGCACATTAAAGATCCTCAGCGGCGGCGGAATCAAAATAAAAAAGAATAATCAGGAATTCGGCCTGTATGATCAGGATAATCTGACTGCCGGTGTTATGGTCGATAAGATAAATGATGGCACTGGTATAGGCAATAAGAAAATTCTCGGAACAAGAGTTTCAATTAAAGCCGATCAGGTTGTTGTCGGATCTGATTCGAGTGTTCAGGCATGGATGGATACAACAGGTCAGGATCTGGATACGCTTGAAGGTCTGGTTGCCGCAAAGATTACTGCTTATGACGCGGATATTGCCAATATCAAAGCTGATTATGTCAAGGCTTCATCATTAACAGCTACATGGCTTAAAGGCAAGATTGGCGATGTTGACAATATACAGGTGAATGGAATTTCCGCAAAAGTTTCAGACGCAGAGTGCCGGCTTGACAGTTATTATGGGAATCATTACTACTTTAATATTTCTGGTGGCGGAGGATCTGTCACATACAGGGATATCAAGGATGGAATATACGGGATTTCCTTAACACAAAGTGGAAACACATATACGTTGAAGAAAACAAACTATGCGGGAACTGAGGCTACAGTAGGAACTTTTAGCCGTGCCACTACTCTGAGCGGTGCGTATAGTAGTGGCGGTAATAAGGTTACTGTAAATGCTTCACCGCAGGGAAATTCTTATGATGTACTATTTGGCGCTGCTTATTCATCGAGTCGGACAACATTGGAAGTTATTCTGAACAGCGGAACAGGAATAACAAAATCCAGTACAGCAAACGCAATCGATATACCGCTTCAGGTAAATGCGTTAAATGGCGGTTCAACTGCTCCAACGACAATTTACACAGTAACCCGTACCGGTGCAATTGGCGGGCTTCTTGAAACAAAATCAGTTACTTCCAATGGTACTTATACACCATCCACCGGGAAGATTGGCTTTTCATCTGTAACAGTAAATGTACCCTCCAGTCCTTCAGTTGATTCAATTGATATACCTAATAACTATATTTATGTATCAACTTATCAGCCGACAGGCGTTGATAATCCTACAGTGCTTACTAAACTTCCAAACGAAATAAAGAATAACAAGAACACATACATATGGTTCCGTGTAGATGCAAAAGACGGCAGTGGGAATATACTGAAATCCAAATGGTACCGCTGCGCATCTGCATAATAACATTTCAATAAAAAAGGAGTAAAAGCATGACAAATCTTGAAAAAATTGAAGCAGCAATTCGGACACTTAACAATGTGCGTGTTCCTGCCGCATTGACAGAGAGCATTGCGATTCCTGTTTATAACGCTACGCTTGCACTTAATGAGGTTTTTCAGTCGATGCAGGCAGAACAGAAGCATCCGGATAATATTGAAATCAAAATGGAAGAAGAAATTTCAAAAGGCAGTGATGAATAATGGAAACCGAATCCAAAAATTTTATTCTTCTGAGAAATGATATTGTTCTGGAAAATGCCAGCTGTGGCTATTCTGACAGATATCTATGGTGCTGGATTCCTGATCAGAAACTTGTATATGTTTTTGAACTTTTTTCAGATCCGGAGAATTTAAAAACGATTCAGTGCAAATTTCTGAATCAGAGAACACTTTACAAAGGATTTACTGAATTAATGGCGATTCAGAAGAGTGAAGACAGTATGGGGAAATATCAGATCGAAGTTCGTCTTACCTGGCCGGAAGGCGGAGAGCATGAAATTATTCCCATAGAAGATGAAAAGACAGAAGAAGTATGACCTAATAAGTTCAAAGGCTGGTGATTCATAATATGCAACCATTCATAACAAGAATCAGAACGAATCTGAACGGTGTACTCCAGATGACCAAAATGATTGACGGTATTATGATGACCGGAGATAATCTTGCGAACCAGATTATTGTTGAACTTCATCGGGACCGTACAAAAGTGGAAATTCAACCAGGTACAACAATTGTCGGATATTTTATACGAGCAGATGGTTACACACTTGAAGTGTTTGGTGATGTAACTGAAAACGGAGAAGCAAGAGTTAATGTACCCGCAGCAGCTTATTATGTTTCCGGTGTACTGTCTATTGCAGTCCGAATGATTGAGAATGATACCAAGATTGTCATCGCAACGGCAAGCTGCTTTGTTCAGATTACAGAGACTGATTCAATTATTGATCCGGATCATAAAATTCCTGATGTGCAGGACGTTATTGCAAAACTGGAAGAAATCGATGCAAAGGAAGAAGCTATAGAAGATGCCGAAGAGCTTCGCGTTTCTGCTGAGACAACAAGGGAAAGCGCTGAAACTGCGAGAGTTGCAGCAGAGGCAGCCCGTGTAACTGCTGAAACGTCAAGAGTTTCTGCGGAAACGCTTCGCAATACAGCAGAGCAGCAACGCATTGCAAATGAAGCAGCAAGAGTTTCTGCTGAAACTGCGAGGGCTTCCGCTGAAACAGCAAGAAACAGTGCAGAGGACACTCGTACTGCAAATGATTTAGCAAGACAAACTGCATTACAGAATATGTCTGTTGAAGCAATACAACTTGAACCATATAGCACGCCAACTGTCACAATAACTAACGTTAATGGGCATAAACATATTACATTTGGTATGGCCCCAGGTAATCCATTTATTATTCGGAAGACATTCAGTTCTGTCTCTGAAATGGAATCTTATTCCGGAACAGATGTAAAAGTATATGATTTTGTAATGATTACTTCTACAACACAGGATCCGGATAATGCTAAACTGTATATGAAGACGTCAACCGGGTGGTTCTTTGTTACAGATCTTTCAGGTGCTCAGGGTATTCAAGGTCCTCAGGGAATACAGGGTAATGCCGGAAATGGTATAAGCAGTATTGTTCTTAATCAGAATTATACATTAACGGTCAATTATACAGATGGAACGAGTTATACAACACCGACTTCCATACGGGGAAAAACGGGTGCTACAGGTTCCACAGGTCCCCAGGGTATTCAGGGAGAAACCGGTAATGGAATTTCAAGTATTACGAGAAATCAGGATTATACACTTACAATTACAATGACTAACGGCACTTCCTACACAACAGATGTTCCAATTCGTGGAGAAAGGGGTGCGACCGGTCCAACCGGAGCAACTGGTCCCGGTATTACATCAGTTGCTGTAAACAGTGATTACACAATGACATATAATCTTGATAATGGAACAAGTTATACAACACCTTTTTCAATGCGCGGCCCTCAAGGTGAACCCGGTCAGGGTGGAACTGTATTTAATTATAATTCCACTACTAATGAATTAACAATAACATTTGGATAATTGGGGAGGAAATCAAAATGAAAAAGAAAATTAACTGGAAGGTTCGGTTCAAAAACAAGGTTTGGCTCAGCAGTTTTATCAGCCTGATTGTTGGCTTTGTTTTTAATATCTTAAAAGCTTTTGACATTTATCCTGTTGTAACTGAAAACCTTATTATGAATATTGTCGGTCAGGTTCTCACATTCCTTGGAATGTTCGGTATCGTAGCAGATCCTACTACAGAAGGATTGTACGATAGTCAGCGAGCACTTCAGTATGAGGAACCATGGCATGATGAGCCGGATGACGTAAGTGAAATCAGCACAGAGAAAAATAACGAATGAACTGATCTGACAAAGCCGTTCTTCTGTCCATACGACTGTGAGAACTGCCGTGTCAGACGGTGGATGAAAGGTGAATGATTTCAAATGTCAGAAATAGAAAAAACAGTAGGTCAGTGGATTATAAACCATCTCGGCCTTTCTGCAATTATAGCTCTATTTTTACTATCCGGAATATTTAAAATTACAAAGATAGAAATTAATCCGATAGGGTTTATTATCGGATGGATTGGCAAGCATTTTACGAAGGATGTCCGAAAAGATGTTCTTGATTTAAAGACTGAAACAAATGTGAAGTTTGAAGAAATAAAAAGTGAAAATGCCGCTCAGATAAATGAGTTAAAGCAGGATCTGGATTCATTTGAAACGAGAACAAACATGAGCATCAACGATATGAAGCAGGGGACCACTAATAATTGTGAAATGCTGAAAAATCGTCTTGATGAAATGGAAAAGTCCAATGATATGCAGACGGTGAGACAGATTAAAGCGCATGTTCTGGATTTTGCGAATTCATGTATGAATAAAAGGAAACATACAAAGAAAGACTTTGACAATATCATTGATGAAAATACTCAATATGAGATGTTCGTTCAGAAGTACGGTCTTGTAAATGACGTTTATAAAGAAGATTTTGATTTTATTATGAAAATCTATCATAAATGTCAGGAGGAAGGCAGCTTTCTCAGTGAAAGTGATGCCGGCATTTGATGTGGTATTACGCTAATCCAAATCCAGAAGGAAAACATGTTCCGGATTGTGTGATTCGAGCCATATGTATTGCTCTTAATAAACCGTGGCTTGAGGTATCTGACGAATTATATTCTGTTGCCAGAAAAGATTACAGTATTACATCCGATGACAATGTATGGGGCCATTATCTGTATATATTGGGATTTACCCCATTTCTGATTCCTCAAAGTTGTCCTTCCTGCGTAACAATCAATGAATTTACAAAAATGTATCCGACAGGTACATATATTATCGGAACCGGAACACATGCTGTAGCTGTAATTGATGGAAATTATTATGATACGTGGGATTCCGGAAATGAAATTCCGAGCTTTTTCTGGAGAATAAACAGGTAAAGAAAGGAGACATTTTTAGCTATGCCCAATTATTATAATCCATATCTTTATAACGCAAATTCTATGGGAAATATGTATGTTTCACCTTATCCGCAGTCAATGAACTATTCCGGAAACCTGTATGGCACTCCGCAAGGGCCACAGTATATGTACAGTGTTGACGGCGAAATTGCAGCCAGAGCATGGCAGGTTCCTGGAAATGTACCGCTTCCTCCGAATACTGTTATTCCACTTTGGGATTTGGATGGATACCACGTATATTTTAAGTCAACAGATGCTTATGGAAGAATGAACCCTTTGCGTAAGGGACGCGTCGTATTTGATGACGAGCAGGAAAATCTGCCTCAGAGTCAGTCTGTTGTAACAACGGGGACCAGTGAGTCCGGAAATGAAAAGTTTGTAACAAAAGATGATTTTAATGAGCTTCGTAATGAAATAATGACCATGCTCAGTCAGAATCGCAGTTCAAATACTATTCAGAGGACTCCCCAGCAAAGCGCAATGACTTCTCAGAATCCCGGAGTAGCGTCAAACATTCAAAACAATCAAAATGGAAGGAGACCTTCCGGAGGTGAAGGCCGATGAATCCATGGTATGAACGAATCACCGGTAATATGATTCCGATGCAGGGCCAGCAGTCATTTGGTCCTGTATTTCAGAATCCGATTCAGAAGGCTGCGTATATTATGCAGGCACTGACAAATCCGGCAGCATTTGTTAAACAGCAATTCCCGGATGTTCCGGATGGAATTGCAAACGATCCGATTCAGGTTCGTAATTATATTATGCAGAGCAGAGGAATCAGCGAACAGCAGCTTCAGCAAATTATGAATCAATATCCAAGACCATAACTAACGCTGCGCCCATCAGCATTGTAAGGCGCCCGACAGTTATGGGTACACGAGCGCCACGGGACCGGTGTTTTTACTCCTTTCCACCGGTTCCGTTTTTTCTTTTTAAAAAGGATTCATTTTATTAAGGAGGTGATTTGCCGGTGGCCACTTATCAACCAAAAAAGTTTACGTTTGTTAAAGGCTCTGACAGTTACATAATTAATACAGAAAGCGCAAATGCTCAACTTTTATGCATTGATTGCGGAACGGTTTCAGCTCTTCCAAAAACAGTAAGCAATGCTGATATAACATCAAATATGATATGTGTCAGCTATGTTATCGGAACAAAATCTGCGCAAAAAAGTCCATGGTCTGTGACAACGGCGAATGGCTCCGTTACAATAGACGGCACAATAAATGGATCAACAACACTGGTCATTTATCTGGCGCAGGTATCAAATTAAATACAGTTAGTTTATAAATTTTACCGCGAAGAAAGATAGGTGAAATGACAATGTACAGAGGAACAACACCTACAATCCCAATAAGAGTAAAAGGAGTTGACTTAACAGGTGTTCATGCTTTCCTTACATTTGAAAATCCTCGTACTAAAGAACAGCTTACATTAGAAAGTCCCAGGGATTTTACTTTTTATATAGATGGAGAAGACAGCATTTCAACCATTACATTAACACAAGAGCAAACACTAAGCTTAAATGCTTCTGCTCATGATGTGCAAATTCGATGGATTAATGAATCCGGATCCGCATCAACAACAAAAGTACAGAAAATAAATGTAAATAATGTACTTCTGGAAGGTGTGATTCATTATGAATAATTGCCCATGTGGAATTGAATTCGAAATTGAAGATAATGATCCCGTTTCATTTGAACAGGGAACACCGTTTGTAGAAACTAAAGATTACAACAGACTTGATAATAAACCGCAGATTAACAGCATAACACTGGAAGGAAACAAGTTTCTGCGAGACCTTTTCCCGGACGGAATTCTGATCAACTGCGGAGATTCCACAGGATATCCGGAACCTGTTATACCGCCCGGTGTTCCTCATGCAGAGGGGGTGGGATTCTGATGGATACAGTCAATGCACGGATCAGTAATAAGTCAGATACTACGGAACATTGGAATGCCGCCAGAACATTTATTCCACTGCGTGGCGAGATCATTATTTATACCGACCATGGACAGATTGATGACGGGTATGGAAATATGATTAATGTTCCTGGAATCAAAATAGGAGATGGCAGTGCCTATTTAATAGACCTTCCGTTTGTCGGAGCAGAAGAACGATACGTAATCTTGCAGGAATTGCGGCAACACACAAGCGATTGGAGCATACATGTAAGCACAGAAGACCGTATGCGATGGGATAATAAATTAAATTATTCTGTGAACGATGGCAATCTCATTTTAAATAGAAATTAAGGAGAGGATGATTAGATATGGCAAATCCTACCATTTGGCAAATTACAACTACAAATGGCACTGTCTATGATATCGAAGATAAAGTCGCCCGTGCGCAGAGTGGCGGAGCAATCATTATTCGGGGAACGACAACTACAGTACTTACAGACAATGCAACTACAAACCCAATCACGATTGCCGGGGCAAGTTACACGGCTGTTGCGAATGATGCTGTGTTCTACGAAGCGAAAGAATTTGTTTTTGATGGTACTAATTGGCATGAATTTGGTGATATGTCCGGCTTGGGTGAAATGGCGAAAGCGGACACGGCTTCCGCTTCGTATACGCCTGCAGGAAGTATTTCCCTTACAGGCAGCGTTGCAACTGTAAGCCCTGCCGGAAGCGGGACCACAACTTATACGCCTGCTGGTAATGTTACACTTGGCACAAAAGCAAAACTCGCGGTCAGCAAGGCAAACACAGGAACAACTACCTACACACCAGAAGGATCTGTCTCCCTGACGGATGGCTCTGCAAGCACGGTCAGTCCTGCGGCAAGTGGGAATGCGACTTACACTCCTGCTGGTAATGTGACACTTGGCACAAAAACGAAACTCGCGGTCAGCAAGGCTACCAGCGGAACTACAACTTATACGCCAGAAGGATCTGTAAATCTTGTTGCATCAGAAGGAAGTACCGTCAGTTCAGCATCAAGTGGAAATGCAACCTATACGCCTGCTGGAACAATTGCGGTAAACGCATCCAGTGGAAGCGGAACTGCTTATACTCCGGAAGGCAGTATCGCGGTGAATGCATCTACTGGAAGTGGGACAAGCTACACACCGGAAGGCAGTGTCACGGCTCCGACCATCAGTGTGAAGACCGCAGGAAGTACAGCGAGTGTAACTCCCTTTGGAAGCGCTGGCACTTTGCCGAATCTGACAATGACTGTGAGCAACGGTAATCTGACATTTGGTTTCAGCAAGGGAACGCTTCCTACTGCCGGTACTGCGGTGACGGTTAAAACGGGTGACGCAGCGTATCAGGCGACTGCTCCTGCATTTACCGGAACGGAGAAGAAACTCGCATTTACAGGCACACAGAAGAAACTGGCATTCAGCGGAACCGGCGCTCGTTTGGTAACAGATACAGCGGTTCCGACCAGCGCAAACTTCAGTGGAACTGCGGTTCGGCTGGAGACAAGCCAGGATGTGCCGACCACGGCTTCCTTTGGCGGTACAGGAGTGCGTCTTGTTACGGACAACAATATTCCGACCAGCGCTTCGTTCATCGGCACGGCAGTACGGTTGGAAACCAGTCAGGATGTTCCGACCACGGCTTCCTTCGGCGGTACCGGTGTACGGCTCAAGGTGGATACAAATGTTCCGACCGGAGCAACATTTACGGGAACTGCGGCTACGATCACGGTTACTCCGGATTGACTTGACTATAGTAACCTTGAAAAGAGGTGATGACGGATGCCAGTAACAATCAGCGGAACTATTGACACGATTACCACTGTCAGTGGAAGCACCTATGAGGTAGACCGTGCATTTCCGTTTGGACAGGTAGACGCAACATCCACCGCAACAGCATTCACCGCGACCATTCCCGGAGTCTATGCGCTCCGGGATGGCGTGTGTATATATTTGAAAAATGGCGTTGTAACCAGCGCTTCCGGGTTTACCCTTAACATCAACGGGTTGGGGGCGAAGCCTGTCTATCAGACGCTGGCGGCAGAAAGCCGGGTCACAACACTGTTCAATGTCAATTATACCATGCTGTTTGTCTACAACTCTTCACGGGTTGATGGCGGATGCTGGGATATGTTCTACGGATTCGACTCTAACAGTGACACGATAGCGTACAATGTACGGCAGAATGCTGCAGTTGGCGTAATGGCTGAAGCACTGACGCGGTACAAGATCATTTTTACGAAAATAGACGGGAAACTATTGCCATGCACTCAGGCATCGAACAGTACCGGAACAAGCAAAACGCTGACTACCACATCCTTTGATGCGTTTGCACCGATTTATTACTACAGCACCACAACCGGTGTTAATGCTGGTGCAAGTCCAAATGCATCTTATATTTGGGATAAATTCACTGGTGTTGACACAAGGTATGGATTTAATGCGGGGACAACGCTTACGGCTTTTGTGCCTGTATATATCCGGTGCGTCCCGCAATCTGACGGACTGGTGAAACTGGACGGAAACAATTGCCTTGTGCAGGCACTGCCAGGCACCGTGGACGGGAAAGTTTACATTTACCTTGGCGTGGCATATAACACCTACAACATTACACTGGACATCAACCATCCTGTGTATGAATTCAAAAACGGAGCAATACGGTTGTGGACAAATGCGGCTGAAACGACACATTATGCGAATGATATTGCCATGTCTTCTGTTGATAGCACAACAATCAGTTCTGCCATCGGAGCAAAACTTGCTTCTTCTTTAAAAGGTACTGCCAACGGCCTTGCGGAACTTGACTCTGCAGGAAAGGTTCCAAGTTCTCAGCTTCCGAGTTATGTTGATGATGTCCTTGAATATTCAAAATTTTCCAATTTCCCATCGACTGGAGAAAATGGGAAAATATATATTGCAGCTAATACAAACATTACGTATCGATGGAGCGGAACTTCATATGTGGCAATAGGGAGTGATCTTGCCCTTGGTGAAACAAGCAGTACAGCTTATCGAGGTGATAGAGGCAAAAAAGCATATGATCACGCTTCTGATTCCGGAAAACTAAGTACTGCAAAAGCTTCCGGACTTTATAAGATTTCGACAACTTCTGAAGGACATGTGGCATCTGTTACTTCCGTCGTTAAATCTGATATAACCGGACTCGGCATTCCTTCACAGGATACTACGTATAATGTTGCGACAAGTTCTTCAAACGGTCTCATGTCTTCTACTGATAAAAACAAACTGGATAACAGCCTTATTGAAGCTGTAGCCAGCAACATTGCTTCATCTGCTGTGAGTGGACAGACAAATGTAGAAGGCGCGTTAACGGCCTTGAATACAGGTAAAGCCAATGCAACTGATTTGCAATCAGCCATCGCGTCTCTTACAGCCAGTATTTCGAAGGCAGAAACACTAATAGTGAATTGCGGAACGATATCAAGTCTTCCGATTACTATTTCAAATGCGGCTATTGAGAGCGATATGTATGCGGCCCATGCTGATGTTGGAGATTGGTCTGTTATTGGTTCCCGGTTGTCTGTATCTACCGGGTCCGGTTCCCTTACAATAAGCGGGGTTCTTAGCGGGGCAACATCGCTGACGTTGTACATGCAGAAGACACGGAATTAGCTTTCATATATAGGCTATTACCAACGTTTTAAAAAGGAGGATATTATGAAATGATTAGTTATATCGACAACATAAGTAATGTTGTTCAGGAAATAACGCTTACTATTCATCCCGCGGATTGGTCCTCATATCTCGACGGATATGTTTTCCTGTGGACAGATGCACGTGTTGCCACCGGAAGTAGTGTAGATGTTGATTTCATAGAATCAACCGTCGATTCAACCGCCCCTGTTATAGAATATGAGAAACAGAGTCATGCTATTCAGTTTTACACTGATATTCAACCTACAGATAACATTGCGGTTGTTATTCGTATCATCAATGCACAGGCGGATTTGGGGAGTTCTATCCGTGCAGATACAGTGCAGTCTGATGCAGTCGAAAGTGCTGCGAATGTCGAGGAGGCACTCACAGTCCTCGATGCACAAGTTGCTTCGAATACTGATGCTATTGCGAAACTGACTTTGAAGAACGGAGGTACTGCAACAGGCACAAATGTTATACAATTGCCGTCCAATTGGGAAGTTGCATATCTAACAGTTTACAGATCGCAGTATTATGTTTATTCTTTCACAATTACAAAATATTCACTTGCCACAGCCAACGAAAATTACTTCCGTTCCAGTTTCGATAATCAGAATAACTGTTCGGTATTCGTTACGAATACAAGCGTAAATATCCATAACGTTACATCCGCAGGAAGCGATTCAACAGCAGCATCAACAATTAAGGTTGCGTATGTTTGATATATTTTGCAAAAGGAAAATAACACAAAACACTTTAGATAATACCAACTGAAAGGAGGCTGATTTATATTGAAAAGATCTATAATTTCTCCTAATGTATTTAACCAAAATCTTGAAGCAACCGCTGCTAACACTGAAGCTATTACAAAGATAGGGAATTTCGGTGATTGGGTTGCGGCATCTATGCCGTTTACGCCGACAGTTGACGGATTCCTCTATATTTGGTTGAACCCTTCGTCCACGAGCGGAGCATATGTAAGATTGACCTATGTGCAGAATTCTCGTACAATCCAGTTAGCGTTGAACGCCAAAGCCGGGGACGGCATTTCCGGCATTTTCCCTGTCAAAAAGGGATGTCAGATCACACAGGCAATACTTACAAACGGCACGGCTGGATTCTCTTTCATGCCGTTGGCGTAATTTGCGAAATGAAAATAACACAAAAATACAATCATATTTGTCATAACTGATTTTACGAAATAAATCAAAATGGAAGGAGGTGGCAGAATGGCTTCTGGCTATATAGCAAGCGGAGAGACTATGGGTTCCCCGCGAAGTGCTCATATTACGATGGGAACGCACGAATACCCTAATGGTACAGTTACTATCAGTGGCACATGGCGAAACAGACAGGCTCTGGCTTGTTATTACGACGTTGATATTTGTGATTCTGCAGGAAACAATGCAACAAATATCGGTCGTTTTCAGATAAATGGCGCGTCAAGTTATGGACCTAATGATGAAAACAAAACAGTCAGTAAGTCTGTAAGTAATCTGACAGGTCTTAAAGGCAAAGCGATATATGTTAAGCTACGTGGTGTTGGTTCTGGCCCTGATGCTTCACAAATAGAGCCAAAAGGCAACGTCAGCGTGTCAATAGCAACAACAACTCCCTCCTATTCAGTTACTGTACAGAATGATGGTCATGGTTCCTTGAGTGCAAGTTCCTATTCAGCTACTCCAGGAACAATCATAACCTTAACTGCGACTCCAAATACCGGATATCAGTTCTCCAGCTATACAAAAACTAATGTGTCATTTACAGATTCAACACATAAGTTTACGATGCCTGAAAAAAATGTAACAGTTAAGGCAAACTTTTCACTAAGAACGTACACTATCACAACAAGTGCTGGCACAGGTGGCAGTTTATCTGCGAATAAATCAAGCGCAACAATGGGAACGAGTGTCACTCTTACTCCGAGGGCAAACACCGGATATTCCTTCTCGAGTTATACAAAAAGCCCGGCAAGTTTGAGTATAAGTAATAACTCGTTTACAATGCCTGCTTCTAATGTTTCGATTACGGCAAATTTTATAAAAATATCATATAGCGTTACAGGAATATCAAATCCAGCTGGAGCCGGAACTGTTACCTTAAGTAAATCAACTGCTAATTATGGTGATACGATAACGTTGACAGCGACTCCAGATACAGGATTTCGATTTGTAAGTTGGAGTACGAATGTATCAGGCGTAACAATTTCGAATAATAGTTTTGTAATGCCGGCAAGTAACATTACGATAACTGCAAACTTCGAAAGTTCAGGATCCTACATATCGGAGCCTGTTTCGACGCAAAGGTATTTGGTTGGGGGAAATGAATTTTCATTTCATATTAATAAGTTTACAAGTATTTATTCTCATAAGTGTCAATTAAGCTTTGGATCATTTGAGACTGATATTTTAACGATTAACGATAATGTAACTGATTACACAATAGATATTCCGTCCACTTGGAGTAATTTGGTAACTGATTCGGAAATGCTCGACAATGGGGTATTAACATTATGGTCGTATGACAACGACGAATTGATTGGGAGCCGAAGCATTACCGGATTGATATTTGTTGTTCCACAGACTATAAAACCGACTCTTAGTTCTATTACAACATCTGTTGCGAGGACGATTGATGGCACAACATACGCAAATATCGGCAATTATTATGTCCAGAATCATTGCGGTGTTCGTGTACAGGCAACCGGAAGCGGATCGAACGGAAGCGCAATTGTTGGATATAAGGTTTATATAGAAGGATATCCCGAGAATGATATTTACATTAGCGGAAGTTCTCTTGACTGGACAAGTGGATTATTAGCCAATAATGGCGCGACTAATATTTATGTTACAGCAATTGATAGTCGTGGAAGAGAAGTCCAGAACAGTGCATCCATTTCTGTTCAGTCGTACTCTCCGCCTTCGGGAACATTTAACGTGTGGCGTGTGGATGATGATGGAACTGCAACAGAAGATGGACCCAAAGCGCGTTACATTTTATCAAAAGCTTATACACAGATTGGGTCAAATAGTTTATCATGGCGTATAATCAGTGATGCAAGTTATGCTTCAAATCCATCCAATACTGGATTTGTTCTTCCTGGAAATGTACTTATGTATAATGATGAAGAACATTATATTTCGCTTGAACTTGAGGATGCATTTGAAACTACTATGATCAATGCTTTGCTTCAGAATGCTGGATATTTATTGAAACCTAATAATACATAAACAAAACAGGGATGACGAATTCAGGAAAGATTTGAGCGGTGGCGGAATAGGTAGACGCGCTACCGGGAGACAGCTACCATCGGAGAGGTAACGTTGCTCCGAGAGAAGAAGGAGCCATAGCTCATGCGACCCGCGATCTGGGTAAAGGCTGTCATGTGAGGTGAAAATCCTCACCCGCTCAAACAATTTGCAATGGGAAAATGTAATAGAATAATATTCTCACTTTTTAAATCAAAATAGAAATACTTTATGGGAACCTTCAAAGACAGGTGAAGGATCAGGATAATGCGTTCTGGTTGGATTCGCATTATCCATTTTTATTTTGCACATTTTTATGAGGATGTCTGTATGCGCATAACTGAAATTTCAGGGATATCCGAAGTAAAAGTGAATATTTTTTCAGATTGGAGGATGTACAATTATGACTGACAATGGAAATATGTACATGCCCGTTGGTCCTGTTGGCTATGGAAATGGCGATGGAATGTTTGGAGGGAACGGTGCCTGGTGGATTATTATTCTGCTGGCTGTTCTCGGCTGGGGAAATGGATTTGGAAACGGCTACGGTGGAAACAATGGCGGCGGATTCCTTGGCGCTGATGTTCAGAGGGGATTTGATCAGAGCGCAGTAATCAATGGCATCAATAGCATTCAGTCCAGTGTCTCTAATGGGTTTGCTCAGGCTGAAATCGCTGCAAATTCCCGTCAGATGGCTGACATGAATCAGAATTTCGCACTTCAGACTGCTATGTCCAATTGTTGCTGCGAAAATCGTGCAGGTCTTGCTGATCTGAAATATACGATTGCTGCGGAAGCTTGCAATAATCGTCAGGCTGTTGCGGAATCCACACAGAAAATCCTTGACACTATGTGTCAGGATAAGATTGATGCTAAGAACGAAACGATTGCCATGCTTCGTCAGCAGCTTCAGATGGCTCAGCTGGCTGCTTCTCAGGGTGCTCAGACTGCTCAGATTCTTGCGAACAATGACGCCCAGACGGCTGCTCTGGAACAGTATCTTGCTCCTGTTCCGAGGCCTGCTTATATTGTTCAGAATCCTAACTGCTGCGGTCAGCAGACATGGGGATGCGGCTGCGGCTGCGGAGCATAAATCCTTAGTAAATCATTCTAGGGTTACTTTTGCATGATGGCCATATAACAGTCACATGTGAAAGTAACCCTTATTTCGTTCATTCGATATTGATGGAGGAATCAAAATGGCGGAATTTATTTACAACGATATTCAGCTTATTCAGCCTGGAGCACCAGCTCTTCTTGAAACTGCAATCGGATGCAATAAAGGATACGTTCTGCATCGTCCTGGGAGCGGTATTCTTACTCTTCGCGGAATAGTAAATAATCCTTGCGCCAGGTTTGCGCGTTACCGTGTTGCTTATGATGGAAACATTGCAATTCCTGAAGGAGGAACCACCGGTGAAATTCAGCTTGCTTTGGCTATTGATGGTGAAGTTGTTCCTACCAGTATCGCTGCTGCGACGCCGACCGCCGTAGACGCTTACTGGAATGTAAGCGGGTTTGCAATTATTGATGTTCCTGCAGGATGCTGCTATACGATTTCTGTAGAAAATGCTTCTGTCAGCGTGACGCCCGCTACAACTCCGGCTTCCGCATTGAATCTGCGTAATCTCAATGTAGAAGTCACAAGGCTTGCTTAAGGAGGGACTTATATATGGATAAAAAATGTCATGAAATCCTTGAGCAGAAAATGTGCAAGGAACTGGAAATGATTCAGGCAAAGTACACTCAGAATCCTAACCAGGAAATGAGTACGCAGGATCTTGAAAGAGTGGATAAGCTTTATCACGCTCTTAAGTCCATGGCTACTTATTCTGCGATGAAAGAGGCTGAAAATTACACTGATTCAGAATGGAACGAAAATGTTTCTCATTCTGGATACAGAGGTCGTGCGATGAACGGTCGTTTTGTAAGCAGGGAAAATGCCAATGATTCTTATGCAGAAGGATATTCACGTGGTTATTCTGAAGCAATGGATAACCATATGAATAATAGCACAAATGGTTATCCGGTAATGCCTTATCCAAATCGTAGATGGTAATGTAATTTTAAACTTCCGGAAGGCGATTTCAGTTCTGCTGAAGAGATCTGAAAGAAGTTAAATAACCGGCCCGCTTTTCATTGAAATTTTATTATGAATGGCGGGCTTTTATTATGCTGCTGTATCTCAGTTGGTTAGAGGAGCGGCCTTATAAGCCGAATGTCGATGGTTCGAGTCCATCCAGCAGTACTTTAAAATCAAAATGGAAGTAGTTTGAGCGAAAGGAGCATATTTTATGACTTATAAAGAAGTTGTCAGTAAGTTCATGGCAAAAATTGATCTGATATTTAACAGCAATCCTAAGCGCAGAGAACCAGGAGACGGTTCTGACGGTTATTGTGACTGCATCGGATTAATTATTGGCGCGATTCGCCGAATGGGTCTTAAATGGCCTGGTATTCATGGATCCAATTATGCTGCAAGACAGGAAATTCAGAATCTGAAACCCATAAAGTCGCAATCTGAACTTCAGGTTGGTGATGTTGTACTCAAAGCAGTTCCCAAAGGGCATAAAAACTGGGATCTTCCGAGCAGATATTTTCAGGGTGGAAAATATTATAATGGCGATCTGAACGACTATTATCATGCTGGAGTTGTCGCTTCTGTAAACCCATTTAAGATCAAACATATGTCTTCAAAGATGTCCATTGATACAAAAGTCAATGTCACATATCCCTGGAATTATTATGGAAAACTTAAGCGACTTGTTGATATTTCAACAGATATTCCGACACCGACGCCTGAACCGGTTCCCACAATTAAGAAAGCAGTGGTTGTTGCCAAAAGCGGATCAACTGTTAATCTCAGGAGATCTCCTTCTAAAAAAGCAGGAATAATGATTCGGGTTCCGCTTGGAAAAACTGTTGTTATTGAAGATCCCGGTGAAGAATGGGCAAAGGTAACATATGATAAATTTACAGGCTATATGATGTCTGAATTCCTCGATATCATCGGTGACGGGAAAGGAAAATATTAATATGGCGTCAATCAGTGTTACATATCCGGAATTGCAGGAAGGTTCGACAGGTGAAATAGTCATACAGTTACAGGATCTTTTGACAAAAGCCGGAAGCCATTTGCGTATAGATGGATATTTTGGTCTTGGCACAAGAAATGCTGTAAGAGCTTTTCAAAAGAGAAACAGTCTAAAAGTTGATGGAATAGTTAATTCTGACACTTGGGTTAAACTGCTTGAAACAGCAGGAAACATTCATATTTCAGAACCTGTAAAGAAAGTAGTCAAAAAGACCGTCGCGATTATAATACCGGATTTAACAGAAGAAGAAGCGAAAAAAATCAAAGTATTGTATCCAAATGCAGAAAAGTATTATGGATAACAGCAGAGCATTTTCGGTGTAGTCTTATTTATTTTATGATCTTCGCGTGCAATATTGACATTTTAAAGGAGGAACGTTCTCCTTGTGTTAAGCTGAATCATAAATATTTAAGCGGGAGATAAGCATTTGGTGGGGAATTTATCAATGCTCTGCTTTATATTTTGCTGATAAAAGATAGACAACTATCCAACCTCCTTTCCTTGGCAATACCATAGAGTACCTCTTCATACATGAGCACCTCCTGCTTCATCTTTTCAGTTGTTTATCTTTTTATTAGGGGGAGAGGCGTGCAGATTGTTGGGGGCGATTTGCACGTCTCTTTTCTTTTGTATTTTTGAAAGGAGCTCTACATATGATTCATAATTCAGAAAAAGATATTCTTAAAGCTCAGCGCTGGCTTTCGAACCTTGGATCAAAAATTAAAGTCAATGGATTAATGACGATTGGCATGACTACAGCACTGTGTGCATTTCAGCGTAAACATTCTTTGCCAATTACCGGTGAACTGGATGCAACTACCTGGAATGCATTGAAGAAAGAAAATTCCTGGTGGAAAAGATTGATCAGAAAGTTCTGTGGGCATAAGTAAAATTTCAATCAAAATAGAAGGAGATTTTAAGAAATGTATGAAGATTTTCTTATGCATTATGGAATTAAAGGAATGCATTGGGGTATAAGAAGAACTCCTGAACAACTTGGGCATACAAAAAGCCCTGAAAGTCTTTCTTCAAAAATGAAGAAACTTAAATATAAAGAATATACAACTTTACAGTCTCCTGAAAAAACTATGAAATATGGTGGATCCTGCCATGATCAGACATTAGCTGCTTTAAAAAGCCTTCGAAAGATGGGATTAAAACCAAAAGCTAAATTTCTTATGGAAGTTGATGATAAAGGGCAGGGTGGAATGACCCATTCATTTGTTTATTATAAGAATGGAAATAAAACAGTATGGTTTGAAAATGCATGGAAAGACCGCGCTGGATTACACGAATTTGATTCAATAAAAGATATTCAGAAAGAATTCAAGAAATCTCATAAAAATGGATCGTTCGGAAACAGCAAAAAGTATAAAAATCTTATATGGTCTGACTTTAATGAAAAAGAGCATAAAACCGGTGAAAATCTTCAGGAATTCGTGGATGTATGTTTATCTGAACCAAAGAAGAAACAGAAATGAAATCGCAAAATAACCTAAGATTATAATAGGAGAGGAAGAAAAATATCTTGATGGAGATTGATTTTACAAATATATATCTATGAAAGAGTTAGATTGAAGTTGTAAAGGTTGATTGAAGTAAATGTAGATTTTGATGTCTTCCTTTCCTTATAGGAGGAAGCGCCATATATTATTAGGCGCAATGAGAGACTTGTGAAGAAATATTAAAGGAATAATTGAATTGAAGTGGGTTTAGATGACCCGAAAAAGAAAATTATGATCCTATGATACAAGTCTCTCATTTTTTCGTTGAATAAACAAGGATTATAATGGAGAACTATAACTTTATTAAAAAGGAGATGTAAAACATGAATTCTGAAAGATTAAAACAAATTGATATGCAAATTAAAAAGTTACAAATGGAAAGGACAGAACTTGTTGAAATCAAAAGACAAAATTATAGTATGTTGGATATTTGCAAAAAGAAATTTCAAGAAAAAATGGGAATTGATAATTCCGTAAAAAAGATTTTTATGTATGTTTTAGATAAGGATACATATAAAAAATGGGTAAAACTTAAGGAAGCCGCAATTAAAAAAGTTTGCGGATGTGAAAAAGAAATTATTGATATAACAGAAAAGGAAATGGTAGAAATTACTAACATATTATCTAAAGAAATAGATATTATGGAGAAGTAATACCATAAGAAGTCTTCGTGTTAATTAACACGGGACTTTCTTTTTGTCTTAAAAGGAGCAATTGTAATCATGGAGCAAACACTGTATACTACAGATGAGGTAATCGGTATCCTTGCGAACCTTGTCAATGGAATACAACTCTGCGCAAAAGGAGACATTATGCCTAAGCGCTTAAAACAAAAAGTATCCATTAACGGAAAGGATCACTGGGTAACTGGTTATTCAATAAAGGATTTACTGGAAACATATTTGAAATTATGTATTCGGGAAGGTACAGTTGTACCGAGTATTGTTCTTGAAGGGATCAATAAAGATAAACAAAGTAATTCGATCCCTTATACGGAACAGTATCTGAAGAATTTTAATAAGCTTTATAAGGATAATCAGGAATCTTTGACGAAGATTAATCGCGAGCGTATTACTAACAATCATATTTTGCCGGTATTTGGCGAAATGAGACTTAATGAGATAACAACTATGGGGCTTCAGGAGTGGTTCAACGATCTGGATCAAAGAGGATATTCTCATGAGACACTGCTGAAGATCAAGAATACATTCAGCCCCGTTTTAGATTCTGCTGTTGAAGATGGCTATATTAAAAGGAATCCGTTCGATTCAAAGCGATTGACTATCGGCGGTAGAGAAACAAAGCATCATAAAGCTATTCCTGCTGAAAAAATGATCGAAATCCGTAGCCAGATTATTGGGATAACAGACATTAAGATGCGACGAATGCTTGCTATTTTGTGCTTTACAGCAATGCGTCTTGAGGAAGTTCTCGGTCTCAAGTGGACTGACATTGATTTTCAGGAAGGGTGGATTTATATCAGAAGAGCAGTTGTCCATCCGACAAGAAATCAGCCAGAGATCAAAAGCACAAAAACAAAGAGCAGCGAACGCAGAATTCCTCTTCCAGAACCTCTTAAAAGGTACTTAGAACCAAAATGCAATGATGGTTTTGTGCTTCCCTCATCGAAAGATCCATCAGGAAATACTCCTATGAGTTACACTGAATCAAGGAATATCTTCAGAAAGATTCAATTAGAGTTTGAACTTCTTGAGTATACAGCTCATGACTTCAGAGATACCTGTGCTACAGAGTGGCGTGAAGCCGGAATACCGACAGATGTCATTGCTCATCTGCTTGGACATTCGAAAAGTGACATTACAGAGACAAGGTACATTAAGTACAGAGATGATGTTTATCAAGGGGTTCGGGCTATTATGAACAATCAAAATGGAACAGAAAATTGACAAAATCGTAAGTAAGAGGTCTTTATAGTGATATTTTATCGGTATATTTAGGCATCAAAAAACCCCCAGGCCCATTGAAACAACGTGCTTGAGAGTTATGGAGCTGATAGCCAGATTCGAACTGGCGACCTCATCCTTACCAAGGAGTCCGAAAGCCTTAATTTACACGAATTTGCAGAGTTGTGTTCCATTTTTAGGTACCGAACAAATAAAAATGAGGTTCTCTAAATGGTACAAAATTATACCATATAGCACATTAAACAAGGCCCTCTTTTTTTTCGCATTTTTTACAATGCCTTTATTGAAAGGAGGACTACTTAAACAAAAAGGGATTCTAATCAAATAAAAACATTTATTTATAGAGATAGAAAAAAACAAAATCATTAATGTTATACTATTTGAGCAGCCCTGTATGAGAGAGAATCCTCTGTGAGGTGCGGAACCATGAGACTAGCGCACAGAGAGGCTATACGGAGCCTTCAAAATGAAATATCCGTAAGGTAAACAATCAGGAACCATTGAGACCTGGATAAAGAGTGGTAGGGCAAGGTGAATTAACACCAAACACTGCTCTTTATTTATTTTACATAGGCTCTCTTTTTTTTTCGTATAATTATCAGGGATCTTATTGAAGGAGGTGAACTGTATGACTAAAGATGAAAAAATAAAGAGCATAACTGTTAAGACCTGGGCTAAAATACAGCAATTAAGAAGCATGTATTTAAGATCAGGCGGCACGAACGAATCGTTTTACAAAGAAAGAAATAAAATCATGCAGGAATATTACAAAGAAATAGAAAAAATACGAGAAGAATAATACGTATAAAGCTTGGCAGAAATGCCAGGCTTATTTTTTTATCGCATTTTTAACAATGCTTAAAGTAGAAAGGAGGCATGAAAAATGCTTAGAGCAGGTTACTATTTTACTATTACATGTTTTTGTCAAAACAAAGAAGATGTAATTGATATGGCGGAAGAACAATTAAGTAATGTATTGAATGCAATACATGTATTATGCGAAGAAAGTGGTGAAGAATGGGCAATAGAATGTAATCAAAAGTGTAAATCTACATCAAAAGACCGGAATTCACCATTTCAAAATGCAAAATTACAATGGGAGTTTATTGCATCGGAAAATACAATACGTACAATCATAGACAATTTTGACAATGAAGATAAAGATAACCTGTTTGGGTTTTTCTTTAGTATAAGCGATATGTAATTATTCGCTTAATGTATAAAGTGTCTGAAACATGGCACTTTATTTTTCGCAGTTTTTACATGCACTTTTATAGGAGGTGATCGACATGAAAAAACTGTCGGAAGAAAAATATGAGATTGTATGGAAATTTCATGGATTTTCAGAATCTAGGTTCCCATCATGGATGATTAAAAGTTTAAAAAAATCTTTTATGGAGTTATATGATAACTATGTTAAATGGACAAGAGATACGGATTTATTTAATAAGCTGAATAATGAATTTCGTGCATTGCATTATAAGGTGTTTCCTATTAAAGAAATGGAAAGCCTTTCTGGATACATGTATGGTTCATGGATGACTTATCAGATTAATGAACGTCTGTATGAAAAAGATGATTCTTACATAGATAATTTGAAAGATATAGGCCTTGAAGATTGGGATTTACAGCCAGTTATATTCATGGATGGGCCAACACCCGATTTTGGATGTGCCTTAAGGCATTATCCTGGATATTTTATAAGTATTAGTCTTAAACCGATAGAATAATCGATCAAAAGCCTTTGACAGAAATGCCAAGGGCTTACTTTTTTCGCATATAATTCATGTTCCTTAATGAAGGAGGTGCATATAAATATGCTTGATGAAAAACATGGAACAATCAAAGTAAACTGGATGGATACGTCATTCGACTCGAGGTATTATTTACCGGAAATTTATATTGACTGGACAAATAATACTTATGAAGGCGATGACCGAAATATCCTGTTCATGAAGAAAGAGGAAGCGAAAAAACTTATATTACAGCTCCAGGAAACAATTGAAAAAATGGATGCACATGAAAAATTGATTCAGGAAACGATTGAAAAAACTAATTTCACATATCTTTATGATAAATTCGAAGATAAGTATAATCCATATCCGGTTCAGATGAGCCGTGAAACAGCATTTAATTATGCTTTAAAGGATGGATTGATCGAGCCAATCGTATACGATGCGGCAAAACGTTATTATAAAGGATTATGGAATTATGTAGGTGATTAATCATTTTTCATGGAAGCCTGGGCCAACGGCTCAGGTTTTTCGCATATTTTTCATGGCCTTTTTTAGAAAGGAGGCTGAACATATGAATAACAAACGTATGGTCGGGTACAATGAAAAGCACGTTAATGAAACTGTGTATTTATCAATGGAAAAGTGCAGAAAAATTAATGATGCTTTGCGCATTGAATCCGAACGGGAAAACAAAAATGTTAAGCCAGAAAAAAATATTAAAGGAGGAAACTAAAAATGGAAATGATTGAAATTATAAATGAAATGAGGAAAAATCTGGAAGATATGGCTCCGGAAATGAAAATGCTGGAGCAGGAAATTGAAAAGAAAAATAAAGAAATTGAAAAATTACAAAATGAAAAGAATGAAATGGAAAACAAATTCGCGGATCTTAAAAACAGATCTGCGTCCTTAGAAATGTCTCTGGATATTTTGAAGGAAGGAGGATTTGAATTAAAAGATTATATTGTCAGCAAACAGGAAGAACCGGTTGCTGATGAGAAAAAAGAACATAAAGAATCTAAAAAAGCGTATTCAAATAAGGCAAACCATAAAAATGCGTTTGTGCTTATATTAAATGAATATGACAATGTAATAGATAGATTCAGAACGCAGGGTTTAGCTGCGAAAAAACTGAATCTGGGACAAACAACCGTATCCTATTGGATGCGGAGAACAAAAGAGCAGCAGCTTAAAAAGCTTGGATATTATATGGCTTGGGAATATTAATAAAGTGGGTCATATTTTATGGCGTCTGAAACATGGCGCCCTCTTTTTTCGCATATTTTTCATTGACTTAAATAGAAAGGAGGTGTTTGTAAAATGCCCAAAAACGAAAAAATCAAATTCTGGGATAGAATTGCAGATCAGTTTGTGAATCGTGAAAATGATTCCATAAATGATTTTGAACTCGATTCCATAGAGGATCATTTATCAGGTACTCATGACAGAGAAGTATTTGAATACCTGTTAGTTCTTTTAAGGAATAGTGAACAAATGGAAACATATTTCAAAAACGATCTGCATTGTTATGCAGAAAGCATTTACGGTAACACGTAAAAAATCGCACATTTTACAAAGCCTAAGATAGGAGGGAGAGGAATTGTAGCTTACAGTTACTTCGATAGGCGTTATTAGTCTGTAAGTGAATTGATCCACCCTCCTTTTGTTTGCTTTTATTTAATAAATTTATTAATGGAGGAAATCAAAATGGGAAACAAAGTTTTTAAAAGAGTTGTTACGCACAGTACGGTTTTTCACTCCGATGATGTTTTTGGAGTTGCAATGTGGAAAATTATTAATCCGGGTATTGAGGTAATTCGGACACTGGATCCTACTCCATGGAAAGATGATCCTGATACGATCATTTTTGATATTGGAGATGACTTCGGTATCAGTAAATATGATCACCATCGGAAAGACGGTAAAAAGTGCCGGAATGATGAAACCAAGACTCCGTACTGCGGACTCGGACTTATGTGGCTGGACTACGGCCACTTGCTTTGCCCGGATGAAACGGCGTGGAAACGCGTTGATGAAACACTTGTATATGGGATTGATAAAGCCGATAACGGTGTTGCCCATAACCTTTTGAGTTCCTGTATTTCTGCGATGAATCCGCTTTGGGATGGCGAAGGAACACAGGAAGAAGAAACTGACTGTTTTAATCGTGCCGTAGACGCTGCTGTAGTTATTCTGAAAGCTATGGTTGATTCTGCTAATGCTTCAGCCAGAGCTCCAGAGTATATTCTTGCATCCTATTCCGGTGGGCCGATTCTGATCCTTAACAAATGGTGCTCATGGGAATCTTTTGTTATTCAGGATATGCGGATGAAGGACGTGTGCTTCTGTGTCTATCCTTCAAAACGCGGCGGCTGGAATGTACAAACGGTTAAAAAGTGTATGGGCACATATGATAACCGGATGGATTTTCCTGAAGAATGGCTTGGCAAGAAAGATCCTGAACGTGGAATTCATTTTGCACATCCGGCAAACTTTCTGATTGGATGCGATACAAAAGAACAGGCAGTCGCGGTTGCGGAAGAAGCTTATGAAGCAGCCACAACGAGCAAACCCGTTTACTCTATTTAAATGATATTGCGGTACTGCAGAAAACAGATACTTCGAAATTATTGTGCGGTTATCCAAGCGTCACCTCCTTCTATCTATCAGTCTGTTTTCGATTTTGTCCGCATTTATCATATGTTATTCCTATTACTAATCAAAATAAAAAAGGAAATTAAGAAAGGTGGTACTGTTATGTCCAAATTTAACACGGCTTCAGAGAACAATCCCTTTACTGTGAACAATTGTGGATGGACCGCATATTCTATGGATGACAAAAGTAAACTCGTGACACAAGTACTTACGTCATTTTTCAATGAGAGCAAATTCTATGGAGACAATTCTGAAGATCTCGTAGAAACCCTGAAAAGGGTTATCGAAAAGGATCCCAAATTTGTTTCCAATCTGGCTATTTTTGCCAGGAAAGAATTCAATATGCGCTCTATATCTCATGTTCTTGCTGGATATTTGGCTCATGAACCTGCCGGAAAACCGTATGTTCGTCGTACGCTGAATAATATTATTCTGCGCGGAGACGATGCTACGGAAATTCTCGCGTTTTATCTGAATACTTTTGGGAAGCCTATTCCAAACAGCCTTCGCAAGGGTCTTCGCGATGTTTTCACAGGCTTTGACAGTTATACGCTGGCAAAGTACAAAGGCGACGGGAAATCCGTAAAAATGCGTGATATTCTGTGCCTGTGCCATCCAGCGCCTAAAACGGAAAAGCAGGCAGATGACTGGAAAGCTTTACTTGAAGGAAACATGAAGCCTGCTTATACCTGGGAAACAGAGTTATCTGCAAAAGGTAATAATAAAGAAACCTGGGAAGCACTGATCGATTCCGGAAAAGTCGGGTATATGGCGCTGCTCAGGAATCTGAGGAATATTCTGGAAGCTTCTCCGGATAATCTGGATACAGTTCTGAAAAGAATTTCTGATCCTGAAGAAGTTCGGAAATCAAAGCAACTGCCCTTCCGTTATCTTTCCGCTTACAGGAATATTCCGAGAGGAGGATATAGGTATAATTCGGCAGATGTCCTGGAGGCGCTGGAAAAGGCTGCGGATGCTGCGGTTGAGAATCTTCCGAAGATTCCAGGGAAAACCGTGATTGCAATCGATGTATCCGGGTCAATGCATCAGAAAATCAGCAGTAAGTCTGATATACGCTGCTGCGATATTTCAACACTCCTGGGTATTATTGCAAACAGAATCTGTGAGAAATCAATTGCCATGATGTTTGATACTAAAATCTGGGAGATTAATATTCCGAAGAGAAACGGGATTCTTTCTGCTGTTGATGAGTTTTCACATTATGGCGGAGGTACAGATATGTCGCTTCCGTTTAATGAAATGATCGACTGTGATATTGACTGTGACCGTATTATTATTCTCTCCGATAATGAATGCAATGCGAATTTCTACTCAGTAGGCGGTAGATTTTATACACGGAATGTCATCGATGAAAATCCTGTCGTTCAGCAGTATGCAAACATCTATCGGAAGGAAACCGGAAAAGATATTTGGGTGCATGCCATTGATCTGTGCGGTTACGGAACACAGCAGTTTGCCGGAAAGCACACAAATATCATTGCCGGATGGTCTGAAAAGGTCTTTGAATTCATCACTCTTGCAGAACAGGGTGTGGATACATTGATCAAGAGGATCAGCAATTACGGAGGTACGACACAATGACATAAGAACCGAATTCAGAACTGACAGAACCTGAAGATATTGAGAAATTTATCACTGAAGTCGAAACCGTTATTGAAGCGATTCGTAATGGCGAGATTGAAGGCGAATATTTCGAGTTCTGAAGGCTCGGGGCTTTGCGATATTTATTGCAAGGCCCTCTTTTTTTCGCAAAATAGACATCCTTTTATATAGGATAGGCAGCCGTGTACTTATAAAGGAGGTACATTGGTATGCAGTATAATAGCACGACAGTAGTACCCGTATACAAAATTGAATACGGGGTTTCCATATGGAATAACTGCCTTAGACGTGAAGATAGCCAGGTAGTAATTCTGCTTGAGAAAAATCCGCTCAGACATATCTCTGATGCCCGAAAAATAGTAGAAAAATGGGCAAAGGATAATGATGGGTGTATTGATACTGATCATTTATATGCAGAAAAGATTACACCTGGAACCGACAAGGAGTACCAGGAAGAAGGCATTACTAGAGAAACAAAGGAGTGGTGTCGAATACATACCGAATATGTAAAGAATTAAATTTGTGTTAAACACGGCTGTTTATTTTTTTTTAAATCGCATATTTTGCAAGGCCGTAAGTGGGGAGGTAGAATTGTAGAAGACAGTTACTTCGATACTTTAAATATCATAAAAACTGTTTTTGAATTGATCTACCTCTCCTTTTTTAAGCGCAAATAAATCAAAGCGTATAATGAAGGAGGGATTCACAAATGGAAAAAACAATAAAGATTACCCTGAAATTTAAATGCAGTGAGGAGGATATTCAGTTATTTAAAGTTTACAATTCGTTTGTAAATGGTCTTAAAAAACAATTTGGAACAAAAATAACTGTATTAAACGGGATAAATAAGACTGTATTTCACAGAAATCAGGATAAACAATGGGAAAAAGTGCATATGCACGATATAATTATTCTTTGTGAAAGACCCATGAAAGATAAAATAATGGAACAAATTAATAGTCAGGTAAATTGATTATGAAAGGGAGACGGATAACAACGTCTGCCCTTTTTATTTTTAAATATTTATGAAAGAGGATTGAACAGATGTTGGATAGAGAGAAAATTATTAAAGGGTTGGAGCTTTGCAGACGCATAAAAATTGACAACGAAAACTGCATGGAATGCCCATATATTTATGATGGCAGATCAAAGCAATCGACTTGCGAAGATGTTTTGCTTTGTGATGTTCTTGCTCTGCTGAAAGAGCAGGAAGTACGAGAGCTTACTATGGATGAATGGCGAGAGTGGAAAACAAATAAAAATCGAGATCCTATATGTGAGTTGTGGGAACATGATACTTCACCAATGTGGGTTCTTAATCCAAACGATGTTCACGAACCAGCATTTTTAATGGGAAAACTGAAACTATTTACAGGGAAACCAACATTGAAACAATGTAAGGCGGTGAAATGGGATGGATAGGGAAAAGGTTATCAAAGGTATTGATATTTGTCTACAGCGTTTTCGGTGTGGAGAAGATTGCCCATATTACAACACTGAAAAAATCGGATGCATGGAGCAATTGAGGGAAGATGCCCTTTCCCTTCTGGAAGAGCAACCCGAGATTGTGCATTGCGAAGAATGTAACAAATATGATCAAGAAACCGGACGATGTGCAAATAAAACCGTACATGGAAATGCAAAAATATGGTTCTGTGCTGACGGAGACAGGCGGTGAGACAAATGAAAAGAGCAGGAACTGTAATATATATTGTTTCTATTATCGGAATAACGGTTGTGTTGACATGGTTGATTAGTAAATGGATATGGTCATGGGATATTCCTGAATGGATGAAAATTGTTCTTATTTCAAAGTAAGGCCGGTGAAATGGAATGAACTTTAACTGTGAAAACTGCGGATGGACTGAAACTGTTGGGACATCAATAATGTGCAATTACAACGGACACAGAACATGGTTCGATGAATGCTGTGAGGCATGGAAACCTAAAGAGGAAACTGATAAAAATGATATGGTTGAAGTAGTCCGATGCAAAGATTGCAAACACAGACCAAAAAAAAACTAAATTTTGAAACATATGAAAGCGGTCTTGATCTTGAGTTTCCAGAAGGTAGTAAATGCCCGTGCCGATGTTCAGGCGATGAATATTATTCATGGTATCCGAAAGATGATTGGTATTGTCCATGCGGAGAAAGGCGGTGAATTGAATGATTGATATTGACAAAGCTATCGATGGTTTGGAAATATGTATCAATCGTGTTCCGGGAGAATACAGCTGCATCAAATGTCCTTATGAGGGCTACGGAAATGACTGCGAAATACAATTGTCAAAAGACATTCTTTCCCTTCTGAAAGAGCAGAAAGCAATGCAATGGATAAATGCCAAAGATAAACTTCCGGAAAAAGATGGGGAATATCTTGTTGTGCACACTTTCTTTAATTACAGAAGCATGCGTATTGCGCGTTTTTCTCATAATCTGCACGAAATAGACGAATATATTTTTGATACGGAAAACAGACCTGGATGGTATGAATTTGATGATGAAGTTGGGTACTTTGAATGGCCAACTGTTACTCATTGGACAAAACTGCCAGAGTTCCCAAAGGAAGGTCGGTGAAACAGATGATAGATCTTGAAAAGGTTATCAAAGGATTAGAAGAATGTTTAGGAACTGGAAATTGTATGAAATGTCAGTATGGGAAAGAAAAACCATCATTGAGTTGTAAAAAACTACTTTCTGATGCATTAGAACTTATAAAAAGTTCAAGACTTATTCATAAAGAGCATGCTTTGTACACAGTGTATGAACCACATAATGGAGGTGATGATATGGCAGACAGGAAGAAGGTAATTAAAGGGTTGGAATGCCATAAAATTGATAATAACCACAGAATAAACTGTGCTGATTGTCCGTATTATGTTAATGACGATAATCATATCCGATGTGTAAATGATTTGCATGACGATGCTCTTGCTCTGTTGAAAGAACAGGGCGATGGATTAAAACATTACGACGACGGGAGTATTGAAGTCTGACTTAAAGGTGGTGAAGTGGTAATGAAACGAATTGCAATAACTATTATGGTGCTTGTAATGCTAATTGTGCTTACTGGTTGCACCAGTGTCAATAATGGCATTGTGGTAGAAAAATCATTCACAGCGGCACACAGAACATATGCTCCAATAATTATTGGTAAAGCACCACATATAATCCCTCGTTGGCATAGTCATCCCGATTCATGGCGTATCCTTGTCGAAAATGATGCTCACAGAGAATGGTGGGACGTTACCGAGGAATTTTACAATTCCGTAGATATAGGGGATTATGTAGACAGGCGGTGAAGTAAATGAAAATAATTAAGCATGGGATAACAATTGTATTTATTTGTCCAGAATGTGGTTGCGAATTTAGTGAATTGCCAAGGCTGTGCTATTCATCAACCGGAGAAGATGGGAGTCATTATTGTATGACTTGTCCGGATTGTAATCATATTTGTTTGGCAACTGATGAACAGCAAGCAAGGAGGTCAATAAGTAAGAATGAGTGAAGAACGGATTGAAATGCTGAAAAAAGCGCTTGCTTTGTATGAATTTGCGGTGGATCAGAGGATAGAGGAATTGTCACATATAGTTGGCACAGACTTACATTCATAACGATAACGCAGAAAGGTCCGGTGAAGTTTATGAAAGATTTTAACGATTTAACACTAAAAGAAATATCAGAGATTGTTGCAAAAGAACAGGTTCATATCGAACTACGTATTGAACCGACCGGGTATGGTCATAGCGACATTACAGTAACAATTGAACCGTGGGAACAATATAATCCTAAATGCCCATATGGTACACCAGTAGTTTATATTAATAAAGATAAGTAGGAAAGTAGGTGAAATAAATGGACAGAGATAAGATTATCAAAGGGTTGGAATGTTGCCTTGCTGTGAAAAACGCAGGAACAAAAACTTGTTTTGATTGTCCTTATAAAGAAAAAGATGGTCATCTTAACACTCCATGCGAAGATTATTTGATGGCTGATGCTTTAGAGGTAATAAAAAAATTAAAAGTTATTCCAAATTATAAAGAAATTCAGACAAACACTCTCAAAAATGCACGTTTGCAAATTGAATTAAGAGGGCAACGAGGACAAAAAGAACAGTATCACGTTGATGGTGAATATGGCGACAACGGATGGCTTCACTATCTCAAAGGCATTCGCGATGCATGTTGGGCTATTGATGAAATGATAGATGGCTATAGCAGACATGAAATTACTTAAAGACAACGATAAGAAGAAAAGTCGGTGAAGCTAATGACTGATAGCATGTTTGGTTACCAAATCTGGTTTGGGCGAAAGCAGCACAAAAAAGCAAGATGGAAAAAAGCAAGAAAGAGATATGCATTGCGATATGCAAAACTTTGCGAAAAACTGGGCACACAAAACGATTTAGAAGGTTTGGTGAAGTGGAAATGAGCGAAAAAAGCAATGAGTTTACAAGAGAATATGTATTCAATGATCCCTTTAAGTCCCCTATTATGTGCAGACCTAATTGTTGCTTATTTTGCGAGGAATGCACAGACATTTTTTACGATCATTCACACGGACTTTACGGAATTGTGTGCTTAAAAGGCGGAGACTTTGAGACTGGAATGCTTGGGAAATGCAAGGCATTCAAGGAGGGCGGTGAAGTGAATGACAATCCAACGAATGATTGAACTGCTTGAGATTGAGCACGAATGTATGCTCAGAGGATCGCATAACGACTGCAACAGAAACTGTGCCGATTGCGAACTTGTGCAGGATGATGGTGATCTGCATGAGATGTATACAGATGTAATTGCTCTGCTAAAAGAGCAGGAAGCGATTGAGAAAAACAAAGAATATAAAATTGCAGTTGAATGTCTAAATGCGATACAAACAGTAAACAAATACATAGATGATGAAGAAGATGAATGTGGTTGTACATATTGGAAAGACAAAAAAGGTTATTCATTTCAAGCTGATATTGGCTATTTTTTTGAAGGCTTAGACAATTTTGAAGAATATCTCATAAAACGGCTTAGGCAGGCGGTGAAGCGGAATGACTGACAGGGAAAGAGCTATCGTAATGGCATACACGGGCAGTGTAATGCTTTGCGGGGACAAACTGCATATTTTCTACGAATACGTTTCAGAAAAGCTCGGACGTCCAATCTGGACGCATGAGTTTATCAGTCAGGCCGACACGATCAAAGAGCTTTCGAAGGAAGATTTCTTTAGTCTGTGTGCCGGGAAGCCGTATCCAAAGCCGGAACTCGTCAAAGGAGCGAAGCATAATGATTGACAGGAAAAAGGTTATCAAAGGGATGAAGTGTTGCTATGACACGGGTATGTGCTTCCATGGGTGTCCATATTATAACGCTTCGAAAAAAATCACCGAATGTACCAGTCAGCTTGCTTTAGAAGCTTTAGATCTGCTGAAAGAGCAGGGGGAGCAAATAAAAAACCGTGATGAGTCACTCGAAAAAGCACGGGAAGAAATCAAATGGCTTCGGGGAATGCTGAAAGAACAAGAAATACGAGAGCTTACTATGGACGAATGGCAAGAGTGGAAAACAAATAAAAAACGAGACCCTATATGCAAGCTGTGGGAACATGATACTTCTCCGATGTGGATTCTTAATCCGAATGAAGTTAATGAACCCGCACTGCTGATGGGCAAATTGAAACTGTTTACCGGGAAACCAACTTTTGAACAGTGCAAGGAAGTGAAGTGGGAATGAAGTTTACCAAAGAAATGATAAACGAGGACGAAAAGCGTTGGCATGCAAGAGACGTTGTTACTGAGCTTGGCTATTGCGGGAACTATATGTGTGACCGTAAAGACATGACGAATATTGACATCCGGTTTTATGCTTACATTATGCGGAAGGCATACTACATGCTAAAAGAACATAAAAACGAATACGAAAAAGGTTTTAATGACGCTATGCTTGGCAAACAAGAATTGATGTATGAGGGCACGGATGGAAAATGGCATAAGAAGGATTGGTGACGTGGAATGTCTGAAGAAGAGTTTATGACACATATCATAACCGAGATATGCGATTATGCCATTGAAAACGAAATGGAACCGGACGATACATTATCAACAGTTGCAGACAACTTAAAAGCGATACTTGAGATATCAACATTCAACGGATGGAAAAAGAGGGATTCGTGATGCCCGACAGAGATAGTGTTATCAATAATTTAATCATAGCAAAACTTATATTGTGCAATCTGCAAATGCTTACTCCGGAAATGTGCATCAAAATCGGACAGGCTATCACGAGTGCCATTTCCCTGCTGAAAGAGCAGGAACCTATGACACCAGAAGAATTTAAAGACGGATTGCTCAAAATGTTTTCTTCAATCTGGGAATGTGAAATTGATCATCCTATGTTTCAGGATACAGTAGGTGAACTGATGAACGGTGTTATGCAACTATATAAAAAGGCGGTGAAGCGGGAATGAGCATGAAATTTGTATACAGTATTTGCCCAAACTGCAAGAACCCAAACTATATGGTTTCGCTTGGGAATTTTGCAAAAGTATATAAGTATAAGTGTATGAATTGCAACAGATACTTTAATGATATTGATTTTGACGAACCGCTTCAGCCTGTTTGGAAAACGGAGTGCATGAATACAAAAGTAGATATGGTTGAAGTAGTCAGGTGCAAGGATTGCCGGTGGTATGATGAAAAAATATCTTTTTGCGATAATTGCCATTTGCCAAGAGAGCAAACATTTTTCTGTGCTGATGGAGACAGGCGGTGAAATGGAATGACAAATCAAGAAGCGATTCGGATATTAAATGAACAGCGAAACAAATTCATGGATGAATGGGTTGACTTTGGTGGAGTTAACGAAGCATATAATATGGCAATTTCTTTACTTGAAAAAGTAGTACATTGTAAAGATTGCAAAAATAATAATCAATGTTCAATTCAGTTCAAGTTTGCATACGCAGATAATCCGGGTGATTGGTTCTGCGCGGACGGAAAGGAGAAGTGATCAAATGAAGAAAATTGTTTTTCTTGTGCTAATGATAACCCTATTGTTGATATTATGTAGTTGCGGAACAATGAGTAAAATAGATAACAAGTCAAATGAGAATAAAGTTGAACGAACCAGATTTATAAAAATTGAAAGCTATGGATACGGAAGTATTGTTGTAGATAGTGAAACAAATGTCGAATACTGGATGTCTGAAGGTACATACAATAGTGGAACATTAACAGTGCTCGTTGATGAAAGCGGGCATCCCAAGGTAAGAAAATCGGAGTATTAAAAATGAAAGTCGGTGAAATGAATGAAAGAATGGATAGTCAAGGATACCCTGAACAATAAATATGTGCAAGAACTCGTCAGATGTAAGGACTGCAAATGGTATGATGAGCGAATTTCCATGTGTGATAATTGTGGATTACCACGGGAACAAACATTTTTCTGCGCTGACGGGAAAAAGAAAAGTGAAGCAAACCCGCCAGAACATGAGGAAAGTGGGAAATGTGTTGTGATAGATAATTGGGCTGATCTCTGTCCAATTTGCGAGTATCCATTTGAGAATTGTCAATGCCGATTTGGAGGAAGTGTTCATCCAGACAGAAGTGATCGCGCAAGAGTCATTTTTGATCATTTATATTTATTAACAGCTGGGCAACTGGATCACGTTATGCAAATTCAGTCTTTCTGGAAAACAAGTTATGCTGATGAAAAGCGAAATAAGATTCTCTTATATTTGATACACCAGGCAAAGGAAAATTGCGGGATAAATAAACCACTTATTGTCAGACATTATTTTGAAGAGCAAGAAGGTCGGTGAAGTTTGAGTGAGTAAAAAATCATACAAGAGAAATCAAAATCGTTTGTATAGAGAAATTAAAAGACGAATCATAGTGGAACAAATGCTAAAATTTCCAGTTCCTGTTGTGGAAAATCATAGAAACATTGAAACTCTAGCAATAAAAAGCATTATTCCAAGTCGTTTTATTCGTGAAATCGAATTTGTAAAAGGTGAAATGGCAATTAAATTAGCAAGCAAACTTGTTGCCGAAGGATTTGTGGAATTTTTTAGTAACGAGAATAAATATGAACCAATAAAAGATTTCACAGAAATCGAAGCAAGGATTCACGTTGTAAAACCATTGCAGAAAGAGTGTGAATGATAATGAAAATATATCAATCATGGAAAAGAAACACGCCAGCAACTGATGGTTATAGTTTAACTGTGACATACGTTTACTCAAGTCGTTATTTACATGAAATTGAAGAAATAGAAAAGAAACTACCAAAGGGGATGATCGTTATGGATACGGATAAACCTGAAAGGATGTATCCATTAGAGCAGGAAGGTCGGTGAAACAGAATGACACTTGAAATTGTTGGAGCAATTGCCGTTGCATCTATGGTATGGAACGTCTATAACCTTATTAAAATCTGTTTATTAGAGAATAAAATCTGCTGTCAGGTTGGTGAACCGATAAATAAAAAAGTCGAACAAGGCAAATGGATAACTTTATGGCAAGCCTGTGATCCAGATACCTCAACACATTGTGAATGTTCTGTGTGCGGAAGATATTCTGAAAGACCCGTTGGAACATACTGCAAATGGTGTGGTTCATTTTTAGGGAAGGATGATAGCGATGAACAATAATACTGCGATAGATAGAGAATTCGGAACAGAAGTATATTATTGTCAAACATGCAACTGCAATTCACTTGGATATTATCAGAATGCAGTTTGTCCAGTATGCGGAGAAAAGATGATACGAATGGAATACACTATTACAGAAAATAAAAATGGTGGGCAATGCACTATTAAATACAAACAGAAAGTGACTTAAAGGCAACATTAGGTGAGCCGTTAAGCTGAACCCTGTTTGTATTCCGGAGTACGGCAGGAGATGAGCGAAACCGATATGCAAGATGACGGTATAGGCACTCGCCACCAAATATAGTTTAAATAACACTTTATTTTAGAGGTGAGAAAATGACAGTAGAAGAATTGATCTCGGTATTGATGGATATGCCAAAAAATGCAAAGGTGATTATTGTTGACCCATTTCTGCGAGGAGTAAATATTAAAACGTAGCTATCAACGATGATGAGCTTGGTAAAGGAAAAGTAAAAATATATACAGCTTAAATAGGAGTTTAGGGACGAACCACCTTGTCAAAGCCGTAGTGCGTGGCTGAAATAACGGATGGCGTGGTTCATGGCAGACTGTTGGGAGAAGGCTTGGTCTGCTAATTAAAATAACACGATAACGCAGAAATGTAGGTGAAACAGAATGATTGATATAAAAGAGCTGTTTCTTGATATGGTATATGGATTCAAAAGAATGTTTATGGTAATCAGTATCTTTTTATTAGTAATGTCTGTGGTATGGGGAGTACTGTCTGCATTGCTGACAATATTTGGAGCAATTGAATTTCGATGGTGGAATATTCCATCTTGGGTTCTTGTTGTTTGTGCATTAGCAGGATGCCTTGGGCAGGACAGAGATTGAAGGAAGATTGGTGAATTTGAAATGGCTGACATAGAGAAGGTTATTAAAGGTCTAGAGGTTTGCACAACCAGACCATGTTATTGCACGGATTGTCCATATAAAGCGAATTGCATATTGGACTCTCAAGAGGTTATGGAAGATGCACTTTCTCTGCTGAAAGAACGTAAAGCAGTAAAGCCTGTTCGTGATAAGGAAACAGGTCGCATATGGTTGTGTGGAAACTGCGGTACATATGTTGGATTTGAGGACAATGACCCAGGTGACCCAAACGAATTTGACAAATTCTGCCGTGAATGTGGCAGACCTGTTTTGTGGGGAAAGTCGGTGAAGTAGAAATGAATAACTGGTATTGTGAAAAACATGAACGTCCTTATCAATTATTCTGCATTTGCGGTATTTGGCGATATGAGTGTCCGCAATGCCGTGCTGAAGGCGCATATGATACTGTTGCAACAACGCAAACAAAAATGAATCCTGAAAACGAATGGACGACATCTGATAAGGTGAATAATGATATTGATTTTGAAGAACCTCTTCAGCCTGTTTGGAAAACGGAGTGTATGAATGCAAAAGTAGATATGGTTGAAGTAGTTCGGTGTAAGGACTGCAAGCATTATCACGAAGGATTCAATTGTGATCTTATGCAGAAGCCAATTTTTAAAGATGATAAATGGTTTTGTGCAGACGGCGAACGGAGGGAAGAGAAATGAAAGAACACACTATTTCATGGTATGAATCCGATGATGGAAAGATATTTCAGGATGAAAATGAATGCTATGAGTATGAACTGAACCTCATGTATAAGAACAGCGGGATTACTTTTTATATTGGTAAAGAAAAAATCCAGCAGATCGATACCAAAGATGATAATGCATACAATCAAATGACCGATATTTTTATCGATCGTTCAAAAACTGAAGAAAACAAGACTTTTGTTGATTTTCTTTATAGTAATTATGGATGGTGCTTCATTAAAGAAGCGTTTGAAGGAGACGGAACACATTACCGTTTCAGTGAATCTCCTTTTGAACCTATTCAGTGCGTATAATAAATATTTAAAAAGGCTGGTGGTAAATATGATTTATGAATTTACTATTGAGGAAAAATGTAAGGCGATAATCCCTGTAAAAGCAGATAGTCCGGATGAAGCGCAAAAGATATTTGACGACTGGTATGCAAAACATGATAACGAACACGGCGATTCAACCATTACAGATTTACTGGATAATGGGTATGAATCCAGGTTATTTACCAGAAGTGTTGGAATTGATGAAGATGTATATTTCAAAATGAATGAACCTTTGGGATTCGGAAACCGGAATTATATGCTGCCTGAAGAAAATCCTGCACCAGATCATAATTATTATTCAATGTATGTACGGTTTGCTGATGGCCGAAGAACAGAGCATTTTACAGAAAAAACACTTCAACAGATTGGAAAACTTCTGGACTCTCTTGGAGATAAATATTATCTGATTACAGATTATTCCCATCAGGATCCAAAATTACAAAATTGCTTCTGGATATATGCAGCATTAAAAGACCAGGAAGAACAATGGCTTGAAATTGAGTAAGGGGAGATAATGCTATGGATCTGAACGAATATTTTAAGAAAGCAATGGAATCTGAATTTTACAAGGAAGAATTAAAAGAGGAACCAAAGGAAGAACCAAAGGAAGAACCAAAACCTGTTTTTTCCGGTATTTCATCTATAATGAGTTTAATTAAAAATACCGGAGCTATGGAAATGTCAAAAGCAGCTGTTGACAAAATGGATGCCATTATCAAAGAACTTACGAAAAATCTTTCTGAAATGGACACCAACAACAAAGCAAAATATCATTCGGATGCATCACACGCGATTATAAGGTGCGCGAAAGAAATAGAAGTTCTTCAGATTGTTATGGTTTGCGGGACATTGAGCACTTTATCCGGAGGAAATGATTCGGATAAAAATGATGTGCTTGATATTTTAATCAAGATGCATAAATGCGTCTGAAAGAAAGGAAGGTGAAATGCCGGAAGCAAAGCAAGATTATTTTTAACATGATGGAAAGGAGGATAGTACAATGACTGAACGATTTGAAATCTGTCTTGAAGATCTTACACCTGAGGCACAGAAAAGATATTTTGAGTGCATCGGTGGAGATGACGTAAACGATTTTATTCCGATTGCGATTCTTGAAATTGAAAAAGAGGGTGATTGACGAATAAAAACGGGCTTTGCGATATTTATTGCAAGGCCTTCTTTTTTTTCGCAGATTTGACAATGCCTATAATAAGAAGGAGGTGAAAAAATGTTCACAGTTATTATGAATTATGAGACATCATCACATAAGTATATTAAACGTGAAATCAAAGAAAATCTGACAGCCAGAGAACTGGGAAATTACCTTACTGAACTCAGCAAAAAATATGTGCTGCTGTTTGACACGGTAAGAGATGTGATTGAAGCTGTTGGCTGTACGATGCACTTCACGGCTACTGAAAGGATGTAATTTCATAGAAAGCGACGTGTAGGATATACACGTCCTTCTTTTTTTTTCGCACTTTATGCAATGCCTTTAATAGAAAGGAGGATTTCAAAAATGAATTTCGGTATAGAAATTGAAGAAAACATGCCTAAAAAATTAAAAAGAAGAATCAGGAAGGTAAAAGCAATGATCAATGATTATCAAAAGAAAACCGTAAGAGATTATAAGATTAAACTTATCCATGAATATATGGATCTCGGAGGAGAACTTCTGGTAACTTTCGATGAAGAAAGAAGAACCGATCTGAAAAGAAGAATGGCTGAAGTACAGAAGAAGTACGATGATGTATCGAAGACGGAATCCTGATATTAAAGCTCTGTGGCATTCGCTGCAGGGCTTTAGTTTTTTCGCACATATTTCAAGGTTCTGAATAGAAGACATGTATGCCGTCTGTATGAAGGCTGAAAAAATCAGAATAAATTAATTGCTGGAAACAGATGAGAAGCAAGCTATTTAAAAGATAGCAGAATTATATAGTCAAAGTTAACATAAATATCGAAAGGCTATGTATATTTGGGAATTGAGAATGTCATCCACGAGCGTGACAGTAGCGCAAAAGAGAAGTGATAAAGGTATATTCTGAATACCCGTGGAGATTCGAATTTGCCGGTGAACTAATCCGGCACATGTGACAAATAAAATCGATTATGAATTTAACCGAAATGCTGAATTGCAATTCAGTGAAGGTTAAACAACGATTTATATTTTTGTCGCACACGGATCAAAGACTTATATGGAGATCTTAACTATAAATATAAAAAAGGAGGACAGATTAATGTGCTGAAAAAGTTTAAAAGGTGTTATGTGAACGTGGTGAGGATCGAATCATCAAAGGAACTGGTACTGGTGGCCGGCATTGAAGGCCCCAAAAATGTGCCTATCAAAGGTATTCCGGATACCGTGCCGATTCCAACAAGACGAAGTTATTTTAACGCGGTACGCAAATCCCTGAAATACTCAAGCATGGGAATTTGCAATTGCATCCTTGAACAATGATCTCCACTTGAAGGGCAGCCGCGTAATTGGCGCAAGCCCTTCATTTTTTCGCAAATGAAACAAACCTTTAAATAGGAGACAGATATTATGTCTCCAAATATTTTGAAAGGAGTCTTAACTATGGCAAGGAAAAGACCGAGACGATGGGAAGACGAAGAAGAAGAGGAGGAGGATGAAGACCTCGAAGAAGAGGAAGAAGAGGAAGAATATGATGAGGATGATGAACTGCCGCTTGAGCAGCTCTTCGAAAATTCTGTTCGTGCTCTTATAAAAGAACGGAAAAAATACGATCCTCGTTCACCGGAGTACTATGCGTTGTCACAACGAATTGCCGATGAAACTGAAACCCTGAAGAATGCCCAACTGGCAAATAATGAAAGTGTTCAGGCGCGAAATACAGAGCGCCATAAACATGATCAGTTATTTGGTATCTTGGGAAATGTAGCAGGTACAGTTGCAGGAACGACAATCGCATCGCTTATCAACCGGCAGAACGTGAAATCGGTTGTGCAGGCAGAACAGGATGGAGCTATTATTGGCAGTAAGGCTACGACATTCTTAACAAAGCCTCGCGGATAAAATCTGAATCCTAAGGGAACCATCGGAAAGGTGCCTGAACAAGGCCCTTTCTTTTTCGTATATTTTTCAATGGCATTAATAGAAGGAGGTGTGTCTAAATGTTTAATAATCTGACGCACAATGGTGAACCTTACAGTCGGTATATTTCAAGCTGGAAACATGCAGGCGGAAAAATCTACCGTGGAGGACTGTTTGAAAAATGGTTAAGAGAAGAACAGAAACTTACGGAAGAAGAGATCCGCGGCATTTTGAATCTGGCCGAAATGGGAAAACTTGAACTACAGGAAAGCGCCAAAAGATTTATTAAGAAGAACATTAAGCAGCATCTGATTGAAAAGGAAATGAATGAGACAGCAGGTTTTGAAGAATGCAATGGAGGTCATTTCAACTGGCTGAGTAAAGATTATTTAGATTTTTGTGCAAAAGGTCTTTTTTATAAAATGTATTCAGTTGAAAAAGTGATTGAACTCAAAGAAACATTAGAAAACATTGCAGAAAAGAAAAGTATCTGACTGTCACATAAAGGCCTGCTAAACAAGCAGGTTCTTTTTTTTAAATCGCAACATCACCCAGGCATATAGTAGGAGAACGAAAGTTACTCCACTATATTTTGAAATTGGAGGAAAAGAAAATGAAAAAGATTGTAAAAGATGTAGTGGTGTTATTTGCAGCATTTATGAGCGTTATGTTTATAGCACTTGCCAGTATGATGGCATTAAAAGTTGTGAACTACTTAAATCGTGGTTTCCAATTTGATACTGCTGTCCAATGGGCAAAGGAAGATATGGACATGCTATTGGATATCAATGAAGAAACTGCAGATGACGACATCGTAGTCTATGAGATGACAAACAAAAATATAGACATTGTAGCGTGCACAGCGCTGAAATAATACTGTGCAAAGACAGGCATGCGGCATTTGCTGCAAAGCCTTCTTTTTCTTTCGCAAAATAACCCAGGTCTAATATAGAGGAGAACCCTGGGAGTGTATAAACCCGCCGGAGGGCCAGACGTTGATGAGGCGGAAAAACAGAGGAATATTTAATGAAAAGTAATTTTCCAAATAGGAATCTTTCTGGTTTTAACTAGCCGGCGTAATCGTTCAATGGTAGGACACCGTGAGAACGGAGACGCGGGTTCGAAGCCCGCAAGGGTTTTCTTTTTTCTTTGACACATTAAATCGCAAAAGAAACAAAGGCTTGAATAGGGGAAAGGCACTATGCCCCTGTATTAAATATTTTTAAGGAGGGTTACCTATGAACTGTATGGAGTGGTGCATTGTTGTATTAGTTGCAGGTTTTGTGAGTGCGATGGAACTTATCGTCATCTTCGGATGTATCAACAAATTTGTTGACACGAAGATCAAGGCGAAGAAACTCATCGACTACAAGATCTACAAAGAAGAAATGAAGATCTTGTACAACGGCATTGATCGACTGTTCGACAGAGTAAAAGAACTGAAAACGACAGGAACAAAAAAGGCTATGCCCCAGGTAAAAAGAGATAAAGTTCCTAAGGAAATTGCAGAATTCGAAAAAGACTTCGATGAGAAGTACTTTGATGACGATGAAGAATAAGCAATTAACCTTGAACTGCGAGAGATCTGCGGAAACGCAGGTCTTTTCGTTTCTGTCATATTTTGAGGAGGAATTTCAATGAAGAAGTTTACTACCTTTGAAATCGTGTGTCTTGGTATAATGATTATCCTGTTTGTCATGATGCTCGCGATATCTGTAAAGAACAAGTGAGTGAGGCGATGTTTTCATATGTTTCTGGACGGTATATTTAATAAACTTTCAGAATTAAAGTATGCTGAAAGTATTGACAAATGGTACAAAAACAACACACAGGAGCTGACGGATGATTTTCTTTGCGATGAGCTGGATGATAATAGTTCAGAAGAGTCAAAGGCGGATCCTCTGGATGAAGAGCCGAGTACCTATATTTCTGATGAGCCAAAACCGGAACTTAAAGAGGTTGTTGGTGAGTGTATCTTGTCCATTAAAATTGAAAACCATGGTCAGTATCTGATGTGGCAGAAACTTAATGGCGGAGGAAATCGTCAATGGGAATTCCTGGTTTCTTATCCTGCGATTATGCGAGGAAGATATTCTTTCAAAACCAGTCTGGATGTTGAAATTATTGCAAAGAAAATTGTGCACCTGATGCAGATGGGCTTTAACGTATATTCTGCGAACTGGCGACTGAGAGAAGAAAATGAAGACGATAAAATCGCAACAGAAACAACTCCTTAAATGGCGGACAGGATTTTTGTCTGACTAATTTTTTAAGGAGGGTTACTATGAACTGGGGACTTGTAGGATGGTTCGCCGGAATTGTAGCAACATTCGTCGGCCTGAAATTCGTTATTGTAATGGCAAAAACGCTGTTCAGTAAGGAATCGATGGAGGACTTTATTGACTACACCGGCGAGAAGATTTCAAGGAGATGCCATAAAATAAGTAAGAACATCAAGAAAAAAATGAAAGAAAAACGGGATGAAAAGAAGGAAGCCAAAAAAGAAAACACAACAGATATTATGATCTGGAATAGTTAATAAAG
>Ga0247610_10000258_pt1 | contig 83300 bp, 128 predicted proteins | sample 174DNAGHGhighgp2_FD_193483 | JGI IMG/M metagenome (GOLD analysis project Ga0247610, IMG submission 193483) | Sheep rumen microbial communities from Palmerston North, Manawatu-Wanganui, New Zealand - 1742 DNA GHGhigh gp2 | ecosystem: Host-associated > Mammals > Digestive system > Stomach >... | reverse complement strand
TGGTCTGACTTTCTTGGTGACAAGATGAACGTGCTGGAGTACAGCAAGTCGTATGTCATCATCAGAGTGAAGCTCATGTTTGATCCGCCTCAGAGCTCTGGAGCACTTGATGCGATGAAAGCAATGGCTGCCGAGTATGAGTGGAGAGGGTTTGTTGAGTGTGACAAGATGCTTGAGGATTAATCAGATTATCGTTTGACTTTCTTGCCGTGATACGTAACGATTATTGGCACGTCAGAGATGAATGGACCCATTCCAGGATGAACTTGGACGCCGTTGATCATGACGTCCTTTACTCGTTCTTCTTTGTATGGCGAAATTGCGCCCATATCTTCAAGATTTAAGCAGATGACATTCGTGAAACCCGCGGCCTGAAATGTTCCGAGTATAACGTAATAATACTGTTCGTTGTATGGCGTGAGTCCTTTCGGAATGCATATGTATCTGGGCCCAGTGATCTCCTCTGTTTTTGGTCGTTTGCGGAACGCATTTGTAGCAGTGCGTCTTGAGTAGAAGAAATTAAATACAGCAGCAGCGAACAAGACTATTACTTTAAGTGCGTAGTATGCTCCAACAAATGGAGCGGCAACTATCATGATCATCCCTTTTAAGACTAAGAAGGGCGAATCCAGTACAAGTTTTGTTCCCTTTACTGTATATTTAATTGTTCTTCGTATAGTTCCGAGTCTAAATAAACGCATTATATAACATCCTTATGCAAAATACTAAAGAAGGAGGCGATCCTATGAATGATGAGCTTATGCACTATGGTATCCTCGGTATGAAATGGGGTGTCAGGCGATACCAGAATCCTGATGGCACTCTCACTCCTGCCGGACGTAAAAGATATGGCGTGGATGAGCCAGCATCTCAGACCGGGTCTGGATATTCCTATAATGGCTCTTCTTTCCAGAATCAGACTTATGTGAAGCCTGTATATGCTATGACTGATGATGAGCTGAGAGCTGCTCTTAACCGACTTGATATGGAGAGACGCTATATTCAGCTCACAACTCCTCAGCCGCAACCGCAGCAGGTTCAGGCACAGCCTCAGGTGCAGCAGCCGAAGCAAAAAGAGAAGAAAGAAATGTCTGCCGGTCGAAAGCTGATTGGTGAGATCTTCTATATGTCTGCCAAGGATGTAGGTGCTCAGTATCTTAAGAAGAAGATGAGAAAAGCACTGCATCTTGAAGATGAAGACAACAAAGATAATAATGACAAAGAAAACAAAAATAATAAGAAAGACAATAAGGTTAATGAACGTCTGGACTCGATAGAGGAAGGCATTAGAAGTCTTAAAGTCGGACTTGCTGGAATGTCGAATAGCTCTAATAATTCCCAGTCTTCTTCGAATAATCAGCAGCAGTCTAGCAAGAAAAAGAAGAAACAGCAACAGAGCGACTTCGATCAGTTATCTGACGAGATTTACAGTGAGGTTCACAGACTTCTTGGCGCGAATAGATCGAGGCGCATCTGAATATTTTTTAATTAATTGATTATACCATAAATCGCAAGACTTGTAAAGCCCTTGAAAGGAGAAAATCAAAATGGCATTATCGAACACTGCCGTCCCAAAGTATTACGGCAAGTTCAGGGATGCCGTTATCAGGGGTGAAATACCCGTAAACCGTGAAATCTCATTGCAGATGAACCGGATTGACTACTTGATCCGAAGTCCGAACTACTACTATGACCCTGAACCTGTCGAGCGTTGGGTGAAGTTCTGTGAGAATGAGCTTACTCTGACAGACGGTTCAGACATGACGCTTCTTCCTTCCTTCAAGTTATGGGGAGAAGATCTTCTCGGATGGTACTACTTTGATGAAAGAACTGTCTACGAGCCACGGTCTGATGGACATGGTGGACGATATGTTCGAAAGAGAATTCGGAAACGTCTTTGCCACAAGCAGTATCTGATTGTCGGACGAGGTGCGGCAAAGTCAATGTATGCCTCGAGCATTCAGGCCTATTTCTTGAATTCAGACTCTTCAACAACAAACCAGATTACGACGGCTCCGACCATGCGACAGGCTGATGAGGTGCTTAACCCCATTCGGACAGCCATCACACGGTCTCGTGGGCCGCTTTTTCGTTTTCTGACAGAAGGTTCTCTCCAGAACACAACCGGTTCAAAAGCCAAACGTGTTAAGCTCGCTTCGACGAAGAAGGGAATCGAGAATTTCCTTAATGGATCGCTTCTTGAGATCCGACCCATGAGTGTTGACAGACTTCAGGGTCTGCGATGCAAGGTAGCAACGATCGACGAGTGGCTTTCTGGAGATGTGAATGAGGATGTCATAGGCCCTATTGAGCAAGGTGCGTCCAAGCTTGAAGATTACATCATCATCGCGACAAGTTCTGAAGGCACTGTGCGTAACGGTGTTGGTGACGCAATCAAAATGGAGCTTATGCAGATCCTCAAAGGCGAGTACATCAACCCGCATGTCTCTATCTGGTGGTACAAGCTCGACAATATTGATGAAGTCGGCAAGCCGAACATGTGGCTCAAGTGTAATCCGAATCTCGGGAAGACAGTCACTTACGATGTCTACCAGCTCGATGTCGAGAGAGCAGAGAAGGTTCCTTCCGCCCGCAACGATATTCTTGCGAAGAGGTTCGGCATTCCTATGGAGGGCTACACGTATTACTTCACATATGAGGAGACGAAGGTTCACCGTCCGAGAGACTTCTGGTCAATGCCTTGCGCACTTGGTGCAGACCTATCGCTTGGTGACGACTTCTGCGCATTCACCTTCTTGTTCCCGCTATCGAACGGCTGTTATGGTGTGAAGACGCGAGCATACATTACATCACTCACCATGAGCAAGTTACAGGCAGCTCTGAGGCAGAAGTATGAGGAGTTCATGGCTGAAGGTTCTCTTGTGGTCATGGAAGGCACTGTCCTTGACATGATTGAAGTTTACGAAGATCTTGACCGTCATATCACCGAAAAGGAGTATGATGTCAGGTGCTTTGGCTATGACCCGTATAATGCGAGAGAGTTTGTCGAGCGATGGATCACCGAGAATGGTTCATTCGGCGTTGAGAAAGTCATTCAGGGCGCCAAGACCGAATCTGTACCTCTTGGCGAGCTCAAGAAACTTGCTGGTGAGCGGATGCTGATCTTCGATGAGCAGCTCATGACATTTGCAATGGGGAACTGTATCACGGTCGAAGATACGAACGGCAACCGCAAACTTATGAAGAAGCGGTATGACCAGAAAATTGACTCAGTTGCAGCTTTGATGGACGCCTATGTGGCATATAAAGCCAACCGTGACGCTTTTGAATCTTGATAAGGGAGGTGACTGCCTATTGCGAGCCGTTGACATTGAAACAAAGAAACGATGCATGAGTGCCTACAACAATGGGCAGCCAATCAAGAAGATTTATCTAGAACTCTTTCACGATGATTATCCTGACACGACTTATGAGTCATTCAGAAGAACAATGCGCAAATGGCGCAGTAAAGTTCACCCAGACAAGTTTACGCTCGACAGTGGAACTTATGAGGGCTTTACTGCCCACGATGCAACCGTTCAGGTAAACGACAAGGGCGAGATCGTTCAGGCATGGATCAAGCAAACTCTTGACGATAGTCAATGGGACGCATTGCTTGATGTAATTCACGAGAACACGGAGCCAATCAAAATAGATCCGGTTACTGGTGACGGTGAAGGCATGCTTGAGATTCCGCTTTATGATATGCATCTTCCTCTCTCCGATCATCTGAAGAGCATTGAGCTTCTTCTCGGAATTATCAATCGTCAGAAATGGAATGAGATCAATATTATTATTGGACAGGATTTGTTCCACAATGATGACATGAGAGGCAGAACCGCATCAGGCAGAGTGATTGAGAAGGTTGACGTTGCTGCCGCATGGCAAATGGCGAAGACAATCTGGTATAACGTGATCGACACCTCTCTCCGACAAGCTGAGCGAGTGAAGCTGATTTACTCAATTGGCAATCACGATGAGAGCCTAGCGTGGTGCTTCGTGCAGATGCTGAAAGACCACTATCCGCAGGTCGAAGTCGATGACAGCCTGAAACAGCGCAAGTGCATTTATTGGAACGGCTGCTTTATCGGCGTTACGCATGGGCATTACATGAAGAACAAGTTCCATGATTTGCGCGGCCAGTTTACAATTGAGTTTCCGAAGGAATTCTCTGAATCCACAGTTCGAGAGATTCACGCCGGCCATTTACATCATGAAACTGAAGGTGACCTTTATGGCGTCATGATCCGCAGGCTGTCCAGAAATGGCGAAACAGATAAGTGGTCTGAGGACGAAGGATTTGTCGGAGCGCATAAGCGCTTTATGGTCTTTGAGTGGATGCCGGGCTGGCTTAAGGCTGTGCATTACATTTAATCGAGCAGAGAGGAGGTTGAAAATCAAAATGGAGTATAATAAAACTGATGAACTGGAACACCATGGCATTCTTGGAATGAAGTGGGGTGTGAGAAGATTCCAGAACAAAGATGGTACCCTTACTCCTGCTGGTAGAAAGAGATATGATGAAGACTTTACTACCAGAGAAGAAGGAAATACTCTTAAAAATGCCGGAAAAGAGCATGATGATTACAAGCAGGCGCATTCTGGCAAGTCGGTTAAAGAGTATGATACCAAAGAGCTTCAGCAGATCGTCAATCGGCTAAATCTCGAAAAGCAGTACGAAAAAATGACAAAGGACAGTGTTGCAAAGAAAAGCGGTAAAGATTATGTCGATAAATTCGTAAAAACTGCCGGAACGATTGCCGCCGTTACCGGTGCTGTGTCAACGGTTGTTAGCACCGTCAATAAAATCAGAGATGTCATGGGACCTCATCTTGAAACTGTCAGTACAACGGCTACTATTCTGCGAAGTCCCGAATGGTATGACTAACTATATAGAGGAGGGCCTCATCCCAATGGAATATATCAAAACGGACGAACTCGAACATCACGGCATTCTCGGAATGAAATGGGGTATCAGACGATTCCAGAACAAAGATGGCACCCTTACTCCTGCCGGTAGAAAAAGATATGATGAAGACTTTACTACCAAGGAAGAAGGGAATACCCTGAAAGACCAGAAGCGTTTAGAGAAGCAGGAAAAGAAGCAGGCAAAGCAAGAGCAAAAAGCAGCCACACAGTTTAATCGGAATGTAGCCAATAATTGGTGGAAAGCGTATAACAAAGCCAATGAGCCATTTAATGCAAATATTAGTGCCATAAATGAAAAATACAAAGATAGTGATTTCAGAAATGGCTTTGCTACCAAAGAGGGCATTAAGTATTTGAACGAGGTTAACGACTTATGGACCACGTCATACACGAAGGCCTTGGAGGACATGTTTGGCAAGCATCCCGTTGAAAAGTCAATGGATTGGGTTAAGAATGCTCCTTTTATGGACACATATTATTCGGAGATTGCATATGCTGAGAAGCAGTATTCCGATAAAAATAAAAAATAATACACTAGAAGGAGGCGGTTCAATGGCGGATGAACTGAATCATCATGGCATTCTGGGAATGCACTGGGGTATCAGACGATTCCAGAATAAAGATGGTACCCTTACTCCTGCTGGTAGAAAGAGATATGACGAAGACTTTACTACCAGAGAAGAAGGGAATACATTGAAAGACCAGAAGCGCCTCGAGAAAAAAGACAGCAAATGGGCAAAAAAGAATTACGATAGGATCTATAACCAAGCCTTTAAAGACAGCAAGAAAGAGATTAAAGAATTCGCTAAAGAGCTTAACCAGACACTCGACAGCAGATTGAAGAGTGGAAAGTTAAGCTATAACTATGTGAATGCTTACAATCAGGGACTTGCCGAGATCATGAACAGGAACGCGAGAGACGTCAGAGCCCCTTCCGGAAAACTTGTCAAGTGGGTCGCTAAACGAGGAGAGATGGGCGTTCACATGGCTCTTGCTGATGAAGGCTATGATCTCAGTCAGGTAAAACGCGGCGTTTATGGATCCGGGCGTATTGCTTATCGTAAGAAGTCAGTCAACACGGTTTAAGGAAGGAGCAAAATCAAAATGGAACTTTCTTTTGCGAACAGGCTGAAACATGCCTGGAACGTCTTCAAGAGCCGTGACCCGACGGACGAAAGACGAATGCGAGACTGGAGTTATGGCGGTCTTGACGGTTATCGCCCGGGCTATATCAGCGGAGCATATTATAACGCTTTGTCTGACAAGTCGATCGTAACCGTATTAAAAAACAGAATCGCTGTTGATGCAGCGCAGGTAGTAATTCAGCATGTCAGACTCGACGAGAATGACAGATATGTTGAAACTATTGACTCCGGTCTCAACCGTTGTCTTAATCTCGAAGCAAATATCGATCAGACGGGGCGTGCGTTTCGTCTGAATATTTTTTTATCGCTTCTTGATGAAGGAGCCATTGCTCTTGTTCCGATTGACACCACATTTGACCCTGAGATTTCAGGTACTTACTCGATCAACAATATGCGTGTCGGCAAGATCGTTGAATGGCGAAGCAAGATGGTGAAAGTGAACGTCTACAATGAAAACACCGGTCTTCGAGAGGACGTTATTGTTCCGAAGAAGATCGTGGCAATTGTAGAGAACCCATTCTACTCCATCATGAATGAGCCGAACTCGACATTCCAGAGATTGACACATAAACTCGCACTTCTCGATGCAGTCGATGAGCAGTCGTCTTCCGGTAAGCTTGATCTGATTATTCAGCTTCCTTATGTTGTTAAGACAGAGCAGAAGCGACAGCAGGCAGAGATCAGAAGGAATGAGATCGAACGGCAGCTTTCCGGATCAAAATACGGTATCGCTTACACAGATGGTACTGAACGGATTCAGCAGCTTAACCGTCCTCTCGAGAATAATCTTCTTGGTCAGATTCAGTATCTCACAGATCTTGCTTATTCACAGGTTGGCGTTACACCCGAGATTCTGAATGGTACTGCCGATGAGAAAACAATGCTCAATTATAACAATCGTGTTATTGAGCCGCTTGTGGCTGCTGTTGCTGACAGCATGAAGCGAACATTTCTCACAAAGACTGCCATCTCTCAGAGGCAATCCATCGAATACTTCAGAGATCCTCTTGCTCTTGTCCCGATGGATCAGATTGCTGAGATTGCAGATAAGCTCACGAGAAACGAGATCGTTACATCCAATGAGATTCGTCAGGCAATCGGTATGAAGCCCTCGGATGATCCGAATGCGGACACGCTCAGAAACAAGAACCTCTACGATACCACTGGTGGTCCTATGGTACCGACAGACGAAGAGGCGCCTGAGGATGGAACAGAGTACGAAGAGGATGCGTCTGATGAGGAAACTCAAGAAGAGCCGATGACTGAAGTGGAATACCTCGAATTGGTTAAACAGTTCGATGATGTCGATAAGCAGCTCAATGCTCTCGAGAAAACTGTTAATTCTGACTCTGTAAGTCATTCCGATGATGACGAGGACTTCTTTCACGCAAGCGATTATGATCCTGAGCGCAGGCACTTGTACTACATCAACTTCGAAAAGAAGGGCCTTCATAAAGACTATGAAAGATCGTCTACCAAAGGTCTGAACGAAGAAGGAAGAGCCGCAGCGCGCTATGCGAGGGAGCAGTATAACAGCGAGCGCAATGCGAAGATCAATGCACACAAGACTCAGATGGACAGTAACATCGAGTCAAGCAAGGATTCCGCGAGTCAACGCGTCGAAGCCTCGAAAGAAGGCATGAATGCGGCAATCGAAGCTTCAAAGGCGAATCGCGATCGCATGATCGAGTCTTCAAAAGCTAATCGAGACAGATCTATCGAGACTCGTCGTGAGCGCATGAAGACTGAGGTTGAATCGCATAAGAATCAGATGCAGTCCAGAATTGACGCGCTTAAGGACTACCTCAAAGGTCTTGATAAGTCCGAGAAGGCAAATCAAAGAGAGATGATCAACGAAGAAATTGCTCAACTCAGAGCTGATAACAAGGCGAAGAGAGAAGAGCTTTCTGAAGAATTCAAATCTCAGAGAAACGATCTCAATGAACTGCACAAAATGACTGCGGATGCTGAGCGTCAGAGTCACTCGAGCAAGACAAGCAAGCTGCGTGAAGACCATAAGGCCACCTCTAAGCAGGTGAAGCAGGAGCATAAAGATACATCTGATAGGCTCAAACAGGAACACAAAGACTACAGTCAGCAGGTTCGTGATGAGTATAAAAAGATGTATGAAGAAGAACTCGAGCAGATCAAGTCTCAGGCAAAGTATCAGACCACAAAGAAAACCAAGGGCTCCAGTGGAAGCAAAGAAAAATCTACCACTGTAGTCTATAAGGGTAAGAAAAATCTGTAGAAGGAGGAATGAATCAAAATGTCTTATGATTTTAGCGGATGGGCGACAAAGAATAACATTCTCTGCACTGACGGTCGAACTATCCGAAAAGACGCATTTAAAGAATGTGACGGCAAGACGGTTCCGCTTGTATGGAATCATCAGCATAACGATCCCGAAAATGTTCTCGGAAACGCCCTGCTTCATAACGAAGATGAGGGCGTTTATGCTTACTGTTCGTTCAATGAAACTAAGAAGGCTCAGAGTGCTAAGCTTGCCGTTCTTCATGGCGATGTGGACTCTCTGTCCATCTGCGCAACACATCTCAAGCAGAATGGTGGAGACGTTCTTCACGGCGAGATCAAAGAAGTGTCTCTTGTGCTTGCCGGTGCAAATTCCGGCGCTCATATCGATGAGGTGATTCGTCACGGAGAAGTTTCCGAAGGCGAAGCTATCATTTTTATGAATGAGTTTATCGATCTTGAGCACGTTGATCCGGACATGAAAGAAGAGCCTGAGAAAGAATCCGAGGAACAGTCTGAAGAACAGAACACCGAGACCGAGGTCAAGTCCGAAGAAACTAGCGAGCCCGAAAAGAAAACCGAAGAGGTTTCTCATGCGGACAACGAGCCTGAGCCGAAGACCGAAGAGAAACATGAAAAGACCGTTGCTGATGTTGTGAAATCTTTCAACAAGAAGCAGAAAGATCTTCTTTATGCATTCATCGGTCTCGCTCTGACTGATGATGGCTCTGAAGATTCGGACGATGAAGATCCTGATGAAGCAAACCATGCGGATGATTCTAGCGATGACTCTGAAGAGACCGTTGAAGACATCATCAATACTATGACCGAAGAGCAGAAGAACGTCTTCTACCTTCTTGTTGGCCAGGCAAGGATTGAAGCTGAAAAGGCTGACACAAAGCACTCTGACGAAGAGGAAGAAATCACCCACAACGATTCTAACATTTCTGAAAATACCGAAGGAGGTAATAACATGGAATACAATGTTTTCGAAAAGACCAAGGAGAACGAGGAAGTTCTCACCCACGCCGAGCAGATTGAGATCCTCAATGACGCGAAGAAGATGGGCAGCCTGAAAGAAGCTGTTCTCAAGCACGGCATCACCGACATTAGCAATGCGTATCCCGATTACAAGAACTATACTAACCGCCCTGAGCTCATTAAGGAAAACCAGAACTGGGTTACAACTGTCATGAATGGTGTTCATCACACCCCGTTCTCCCGTATCAGATCCATCTTTGCTGACATCACTCCTGATGAAGCTCGTGCAAAGGGTTATGCAAAGGGCACTGAGAAGGTTGAAGAGGTCATCGCTCTCCTTAAGCGTGAGACTCCTGCCACTACCATCTACAAGCTCCAGAAGATCGACCGCGATGACGTTCTCGACATCACCGATTTCGACGTTGTTGCATGGCTGAAGGCTGAAATGAAGCTTAAGCTCGATGAGGAGCGTGCTCGCGCTTACCTGATTGGTGACGGTCGCGGTATCTCTGCTCCCGGCAAGATCGACGAGACCAAGATCCGTCCGATTTGGACCATGGAAGATCTCTTTGCTGTCAACGCCGTCTTTACTGTTCCGGCTAACGCTACTACTGAAGACATCGCTAAGGGCGTCATTCGTGCTGCCGTTAAGGGCTTTGACGATTACGATGGCTCTGGCAACACGACCGCATTCATTGCGACGGATAAACTCTCCGATCTGATGCTTCTTGAGGATGGTTTCGGTCACAGACTTTACAAGTCCAAGGCGGAGCTTGCTTCTGCGATGCTCGTTGACAATGTTGTCGGCGTTCCGGTCATGAAGAACAAGACCAGAACAGTGTCTGGTGCTACCAGAGTTCTTGATGCAATCATTGTCGACCTCAACGACTATAACGTCGGTAACGACAAGGGTGGTCAGGTCAACTGGTTTGATGACTTCGATATCGACTTCAACAAGCTTGAGTACCTTATCGAGACTCGTGAGTCCGGTACTCTTGTTAAGCCGAATTCTGCGATCGTCGTTGAGCACGTGGTGGGGGAATAATCTCTGGCGTGATTCTGGATCATACATACGATCCGATTCTAGATCACGCCAAGGACCCTATTCAGCCATCGGATGATGAATAAGTGAGGAATTCAAAATGGCGAAATATTACGGAACAGTCGGTTATATGCGAACGGAAGAGACCGATCCTGTGAATCATCCCGGTGTTTACACAGAGGTTGAAACCGAACGGCATTACTATGGCGATGTATTGTCGAACAACCGACGCTATGAAACTGGTGAAGGCTTGAACGACAACATCAATGTTCGTAATGAGATCAGCATTCTTGCCGATCCTTTTGCTATGGAGAATCTTGCTTATATGCGGTATCTGACATGGCTTGGCAACAAGTGGAAAATCACGGATGTGAAAGTGAATTATCCGAGAATCGTTCTTACCGTTGGAGGTGTTTGGAATGGACCGGAGAATTGAACTGCATCATATTCTTGAAGAACTGCTTGGGTCAAGCCATGTTTATTTTCAGCCGCCCGAGACTGTCAGATTGGTGTATCCATGCATCGTCTACAATCTTGACAGATATTTCATAGCGAAAGCTGACAATAAGACGTATCTCGGTAAAAAGAGATACTTTGTTAACATTATCAGCAAAGATCCGGATTACCCGCTCGTGGATAAGATGCTTGAACTGCCATTGTGCAGCTTTAATCGACATTATACGGCAGATAATCTGAATCATTGGGCACTCGAATTATATTACTGAGGAGGACTAACTCATGCCTACTAATGATTTTAATATTAAATGGGATGCCACTGGCGAGCACCTTTATGAGACTGGTGTAGACCGTGGTGTTCTTTATCCTTATGACAACGAAAACAGCACATATGGCGCTGGTGTTGCTTGGAACGGTCTTACTTCTGTTTCTCAGAATCCTTCTGGCGCGGAAGCAAGTGACTTCTGGGCTGATAACATCAAGTATCTGAATCTGAGATCCGGCGAAGATTTTGGTGCTACGATCGAAGCATACACTTATCCGAATGAATTCGCAGAATGTGATGGTTCTGCCGAAGTTGCTACTGGTGTTAAGATCGGTCAGCAGACCAGAAAGATGTTTGGCTTCACTTACAGAACTCTGATCGGTAACGATACTGATGGTCAGGATCACGGTTATAAGATTCATCTGATTTATGGCGCAACCGCAGCTCCTTCTGAGAGAAGCTACTCTACTGTCAACGAATCTCCCGAACCGATGACGATGTCCTGGGAAATCAATACCGTTCCGGTTCCGGTTGCTAACTACAAGCCCACTGCTCACATCGAAATTGACTCGACTAAGTGCGACGCTACCAAGCTTGGCAACCTCGAGCAGATTCTTTATGGTACGCCTGCTGCCGGTCAGACTGCTGCTGTCGATGCCAGACTGCCTCTTCCCGCTGAAGTTATCAGCACTCTTTCCTAAGATAGTACCACATCTTTTACCGCTTGGGACCGTATTCAGTAAGGCTGGCGGTCCCTTATTTTTTTTATACCGAAAGGGGAAATTTACCATGTATGTGAAGAACATGACCTACAAGGATTTCAACGACGAGGAAAGAAACGAAGACTTCTATTTCAACCTCACGAAAGCTGAAATCACAGAAATGGAGCTCTCGACCGAAGGTGGCCTCGGTGCTACGATCGAGAGAATCACCAAGGCAAAAGATACGCCTGCAATCATCAAGATCTTCAAGGAACTTATCTTGAAGTCTTACGGCGTGAAATCTCCGGACGGCAAGAGATTTATTAAGTCTCCCGAGCTCTCTGAAGAATTTGCGCAGACAAACGCTTACTCTGATCTGTTCGTTGCGCTTGCAAGCGATTCCAAGGAAGCAGCAGCTTTTGTGAATGGCATTATGCCTGCTGACGTTAAGGAATCTGTTGGACAGGTTGCTGTAATCGAATAAACATAGCCTATGCTTCGCCTAGTAATTCCCGGAGGAGACTATTGGGATGAGCGAACACAGGAATTTTTCTATATAGAGGGACAAACCATCTTACTGGAGCATTCGCTCGTCTCTCTTGCTAAGTGGGAATCAAAATGGAAGAAACCGTTTCTGTCAAAGGAAGAAAAGACTCATGCTGAAACTATTGACTATGTGCGATGCATGACTTTAACTCCAAATGTTAATAGCAGAGTATATGAAACATTGTCAAAAAGGACAATTGATATTATCTTGGGCTACATTAACGACCCAATGACAGCTACAACGATTTCTGAAAGAGGACCGCAAAAGCAACCAAGAAGGAACATAATCACTGCGGAGGTCATTTATTACTGGATGGTCTCTTTGCAGATACCTTTTGAACCGTGTGAGAACTGGCATTTGAACCGGCTCATCACACTTATTCGCGTATGTAATGCCGAGAATCAGCCCAAAAAGAAACAATCTATGAAGGAGATTATGGCAGATCACGCGAGAATCAATGCTGAGAACAGAAAGCGACTCGGCACAAAAGGATAGATGAAAGGAGGCGTCGTATGATTAAGTTCAAACAGAAAGGCGATTTTAAGACACTCACAAACTATTTGCTGAAGGTCAATAAAGGCTTCGATGTTGGAATCCTTGACAAATACGGCGAGGAAGGCGTTACTGCGCTCAGATCTGCGACGCCTAAAGATACAGGATTAACCGCGGATTCCTGGGAATATCGTGTTACACGCGGAGACGGGAGCGTGTCCATCATGTTTAACAATACGAACGTTCAAAATGGAGTTCCAATTGCAGTCATATTGCAGTATGGGCATGCTACAAGAAATGGCGGGTATGTGCAGGGCATCGACTATATCAACCCTGCACTCCGCCCTGTTTTTGAAAAAATCGCTGAAGAGGCATGGGAGGAGGTGAAGCGCGTTGGCTAGAACAATCGATGAAAAAGTCGTAGAGATGCGATTTGATAACCGAGATTTCGAGTCAAATGTATCGCAGAGTATGTCTACGCTCGACAAGCTTAAGAGCGCGCTTAACTTCGATGGTGTGGAGAAAGCATTCTCCGGTATCTCTTCGGCTGCTGATAAAGTCAATTTGCACGGTATGTCAGATGCGCTTGATGGGCTTGGCAACAAATTCTCAGCGCTTGAGACAGTTGCCGTTGGGGCTCTTATGAATATAGGAGCAGCTGCGAGTTCGTATGTTATCGACAAGCTCAAAGAAGTGTCCATCGATCAGGTAACTGAAGGATTCAGTAAGTACGGCGAGAAAACGACCGCTGTGCAAACAATCATGAATGCCACAGGCCGCAGTATCGATGATGTTTCTGAGAAACTAAAAACGCTGAACTGGTTTACTGACGAGACTTCTTATAACTTTACCGATATGACTAATAGTATCGGTAAATTCACGTCTCAGGGCGTTGAATTGGAAGATGCTGTTGCAGCGATGGAAGGTATTTCCACTGCAGCAGCACTTGCTGGTCAGAATGCTCAGTCCGCCAGCCGAGTAATGTATAACTTCTCACAGGCGCTCGGTATGGGTGCTGTGAAGTTACAGGACTGGATGTCTGTTGAAAATGCGAATATGGCAACGGAAGAGTTCAAACAGACGATCATCGATACAGCTGTTGAGCTTGGCAAACTCGATAAATACGGAAATATTCTCCAGAATACAGCCAGCAACTATTCCGGAGATAATTTTGTAAATGTAGGAAACTTCAGAACGACGCTTGCGGCCGGGTGGTTTGACAGCGATGTACTTATCAAAGCCATGAATAAATTCGGCGGCTTTGCTGGTCGCTTAAATGAAGTATATGATGTTTTCAATGAAAATTATGATGTTACAACATCACAGATACTCAAGTGGATAAAGCAGTATGAGGACGGAACGCTTGAGATCGAGGAAGTTGTTAAAAAGACAGGTCTTGCGGCAGAAGAAATTCTTCCCTATCTCAGCGAGCTCAGCAGTGAAGAATACGAACTTGGCAGACGTGCTTTTGCTGCAGCTCAGGAAGCAAAGACTTTCGAAGATGTTGTAAATGCTACCAAAGATGCGGTTTCTACTGGTTGGATGAATGTCTTCGAACAGATATTCGGCAACTATGAAGAAGCAAAAACCATGTGGACTGAATTATCCAATGAATTATGGGATATTTTTGCCGGTCCTGTGAGCAGTCTGAATGACTTATTGACGGATTGGAACAATATTAAAACTCCGGACGGTTTAAACGGCAGAGGGTTACTGATCCAGTCTTTTAAGGATCTTTACCATGCCGCTCGCAATATCATTGATCCGATTACGGAAGCATGGGAAGCTATTTTTCAGCCGATAGACGGGCAGCAGCTTTTCGATCTCACTGCGAGATTTCAGGCGTTTACTGAAGGTCTTCAGATTAGTGAAGAAACCATGGCACGAATCGGAGAAGCATTTGAGAAGATTTTTGGTGTCATCAAGTTTGTAACAGATGGGATAAAATCTCTTTCAAGTGCCTTCACGGATGGCTTGTTCGGTGAGATGGGCGATGGCTTTGGCAAAGGCATTCTGATTGCAATTGAAGATATATCTGACGGAATTGACGCGTTTGTACAAAAATTAAAAGGTATTTCTGCTGTTTACGAGATTTTCGATGAGACTGGCAGAGCCGGAGGAAAACTTGAAAAGCTTAAGGAAGCTTATCCTGTTATTTATGGGCTCGTTGATATTTTTCATAAGTTAAGAGAGAGCCTCTCATCTATTGGCGAGTATTTCGGCAAACTGTTTTCTCTCAATGAATATTTCGTATATTTCGGAGAAGCAGGCGAGGGAATTGCGGGCGTTGTCAATATTATTGCTTTTTCCATCAGAGATTTGTTTAATCTTATTTCTGATCTTGTAAAAACTTGGACTGGAATCGACTTGGCTGAGCCGTTCAATAAGGCGTGGGAAGTAATATTAAAATTTGAGCGAACAATCGAGAGTCTTCAGGCAGATGGAGTATTTGACCGCCTCGGTGAAAAATTTTGGGGACTTTTCGGCACATTTGAAGAGCGTTTTGGTTCCATTGTTGACTGGCTTAAGCCGCTTGGCGATGCAATGTCGTCCATATGGAATGATATGATCGATGGAATCGGCATGCTCATTGGGAAAGAAGGAGAAGGAGTCGAGGGTTTCTTTGCCAATATCGAGAAGGGTCTTGATGCTGTCAATGATTTCATTGCTAATTCGCCGACGCTTGGAAAAGTTGTAAATGGATTCAAAGGAATCATCAGTGATATTTCCGAGTTTCTTGCGAAATTTTTATCGTTTAGTGACATAATTCAAACTTTTAGAGATGCTGGCGGTGGGCTTTCTGGCATTGCGGCAGTCATCACTCAGAAGCTGAGAGACATTCTCGATTTGATCGCCGATGTGATTCAAAGAGTAACCGGACTGAATTTGCACCAAATTGCCGATACAGCGGCTACAGTTTTTGAAAAAGTCAGTGAATTTGTTGTTGCAGCAATTGGACATGTTAAGTCTTTCTTTGCACTGTTTAAGAAGGATGAGACAAAAGAGTTTGACGAGTTTGGTGATAAAGCCGAAAAGAAATTATCGCCGTTGGCAAGTTTGCTTGAGGGTTTAAAGAAACTTTTCGGTGGTCTTTGGACAGTTTTGAAGAAACTTCAGCCGGTATTTGATGTTATTATTACGAAAGCCGGTGAAGCGTTAGGCGCCCTTGGCGAATCGATTGGCAATGCATTCAAGAATGCCGATATTGGTTCCATTCTTGATCTTGTATCAAAAGGATTTGGAATAGCAATTAAAGCCGGATTTGCTAAACTCATATTTAATGTTGGCGATCTGACGAAAAAGTTTGGCGGTGTATTTGAGAGCATTAGCGACACCATCGAATCTTTTCAGAAAAAAGTGAAGCCGAGAGATATAGTTGCGATCGCGGTTGCAATAGGCATCATTACCGCTTCTCTTATTGCGTTAAGCGGAGTTGATGCAGAAGGATTGTCTGTTGGGCTTGGTGGAGTTGCAGGTATTCTTGCCGAACTCATTGGTGCAATGGCTGTTAGTAATGAGCTTAACGGCGGTACCGCAAAGAAGTCGAACAATGCGATGACACAGCTTATTGCTATGGCTGCTTCCTTATATATCGCAGCTGCCGCTTTGAAAAAAATCGGTGAACTTGAGTGGGAACAGATTCAAAATGGTCTTGCAGGAATGGGCCTTGCTCTTGCAGAAATGTCTCTTGCTGTCGTTGCGATTGACAAGTTCGGCGGAAAGAACAATGGCAAAGGTGCCACAATGATTGCTCTATCCATTTCGATGCTCGTTGTTGCTCAGGCACTTAAGAGTATTGGGAAAATGGAGTGGGAAGCCATCACCAAAGGACTTGTCGGTATGGGGGTTGCTCTTGCTGAAATGTCTCTTGCTGTCATTGCGATCGACAAGTTTGGCAGTTCACATGGCGGAACCGGTGCTACGATGCTTGCCTTGACAATATCGATGAATATTCTTGCTCTTGCGCTAAAGAATATTGCAGAAATGGGATGGGATAGCATTGTTGATGGTCTTGCCGGAATGGGACTTGCTCTTGCCGAAATTACAATCGCTATGATTGCGCTGAACAAGTTTGGAGGAAACGGACTTCTTGCAGCTGTTGGCTTTGGTGCAATGGCTGCTGCATTAATTTTGTTGACGGTTCCTCTTAAGACTTTTAGTGAAATGAGCCTCACAGAAATTGCAAAGAGTTTACTTATGGTGTTTGGTTCATTCGTCATTATCGGAGGCCTTGGAGCCGTTCTTGGCAAATTTGCTCTTTCGATAATTGCGTTTGCAGCATCATTGACAACAATCGCTGCGGCACTGATGCTATTGACGCCTTCGTTAATGCTTCTCGGTTCCATGTCTCTTAGCGAGATCGTTAAGAGTCTTTTAAGCATGGCTGCAGCATTTGTTATCATTGGTGGTCTTGGAGCTGTATTTGGCACAGTTTCACCGATGATTTTACTGTTTTCTGTTGCTCTTGCCGCAATTGCTGCTGCGCTTTTGCTTCTTGTTCCATCATTAGAATTGCTTGGCTCTATGGCTCTTGGCGAAATCGTAAAGAGCTTAGTGACCATGGCAGCGGCATTTGCCATTATCGGTGGTCTTGGAGCTGTATTCGGTACTGTTTCGCCGATGATCCTTTTGTTCTCAGTTGCTTTGGCGGCTGTCGCTGCAGCATTATTAATCCTTGTTCCATCTCTTCAGATACTCGGTTCCATGTCTCTTGGCGAAATTATCAAGAGCCTCGTGACATTAGCAGGTGTGTTTGCGATTGTCGGGGTTGCTGGTCTTCTTCTTGGACCAATTACACCGCTGATATTGTTACTGTCTGTGGCAGTTGCTGCTCTTGGAGTGGCAGTTCTTGGAGTCGGAGCAGGACTTACATTATTTGCAACTGGTCTTGAAGTATTGGCGGCCGTAGGCAGCGCTGGCATTTCTTTGCTAGTACTTGCGATCACATCGATTATCGAACTTATACCGAAATTGGTGCTGAAAATTGGAGAAGGCATAGTTGAGATCATTAAGCTTATCGGCACAAATGCCCCGATTATTGCAGAAAATGTTGTTAAGGTTGCTGCGGCAATTCTCGATGCGGCTCAGGTTTTGATTCCGAAGCTTGTTGAGACCGTTATCACTATTATTGATAGCGTTCTGGCAACTCTTGCAGAGCATTCTGGAAGTATTATCGATTCTGTAGCAACGATCGTTCTTAATCTTCTTAACGGTATTGCTACATACCTGCCCGACTTCATTCAGGCAGGTGTTGACATTGTGTTGAGTTTGATTGAAGGTCTTGGACAGGGTATTGTCGACAATGCGGAAAGAGCAAGAGAAGCTTTCACGAATCTGTTCAAAGGCATTGTTGAAGCAATTCTGATCTTCCTCGGTGTCGACAAAGACAAGGCTGAAGAATTCGTCAATATCGCAGGAGATATGATTAATGGTCTGACTTCTGGTATCGCGGAATTCGCTATGAATGCATTCCTTGCGATTGGCGAATTTATGACAAATCTTGTCGAGAAAGTCAAAGAGAAGCTTCCTGAGTTCATTGATCGAGGCAAAGAGATCATCGACAATCTCAAAGAAGGCTTTACCAGTAAGGTTGAGGAAGCTGTTGAAGCGCTCAAGACCGTTGTCGGAAAGATCATTGATGGTGCAAAATCCGTTGTCAGTAAAGCAAAAGATCTTGGAAAGAGTATCATCGATAAGATAAAAGGTGGAACCGAAGAGCCGGAATCGAAAGAGACTGCTCAGAACGTCGGCAAGTCTGTTGGCGATAACGTTGCAAAGGGGCTTGAGAAATCTTCCGATACAACAATCAGGAAAGCCGCTAAGAAAGTCATTAATCAAGCCGTCAATTCGATGAAACAAGAAGCTGCGATTAGTTCTCCTTCTGAAGTAACAAGAGAAGAAGTTGGACAGTATCTCGGTGCCGGCGTTGCATCTGGTTTATTTGACAGTGTTCCGGGCTGTGAGGCAAAAGCAAAAGATCTTATGTCTAAAATCGCTGGAACGATGAAGAAAGATGAGTTTCTTAAAGAAGCTCAAGATGCCGGTTTTGATATCGGCGCTGGATATTTCGATGGCTTGTTCCAGAATGAAGAAGACATTTCGGAGATCGGCGGAGATTTCGTCACCACTTTTGCCGAAAGCGCTGTTTCTAACAAGATGGAGGCATACGATGCAGGTACAGATGTTGGCGGATCTATTTGTGATGGTCTCGTCTCTCAATACGGCTCCATGCTCTCCGCAGGTGAATACGATGCTTCCGGAGCTATTGCCGGTATCTCATCTTATGCAGAAGGCGGCGACAATGCTTGGTACACGCAGGATGTTACGACTGATTTTGTGACTACTGTTGCAGACGGTATGGTCAGCAATGTGGATCTTGTCGAAGGCGCAGGACGAACGATGGCGGAAGCCGCTCAGGACGGATTTCTCGGAGCTGGTTGGAATGAATTCCAGCAGAAGGCATTCGAGCCGTTCAAAGAAGCATTCGAAGGCATCTCCGGCTATGCGTCTGATCCGTGGTTTGTCATGAACAATGACCAGCTCGACGAGTACACAAGCAATCTGAAGAAGCGGCTCGATGGCATCAGCGATAGCACAACCTCCGTTACTCGTGTAGTCCAGTATGGCGACATGCAGCTTGCGAGTGATGAACTTGAGGCATATCAGATGAGCCTTGATCCTTCTTCTGCCCGTGCATTTGGATATTTGATGAACGGGTTTGATGCAGAAGCAAAGGCAAGTCAGATTCAGACTCAGTTCGAAGAGGAACGTCAGGCAAGATACGATGCTGAGGCAAAACTGAATGAGCAGAGTTCTCATGGTGAACGCTGGCTTGAAGCAATTAACGGCAACATTGAAGATCTTAAGAATAAGAACACAGATATCTATCTCGATACCGGAGTTCTCGCTGGCGGTACATACCAAAAGACTGACGAACTCATGGGTACAAGATGGGCAATGTCCAGAAGGGGGGTCTAACAGATGTATCACTCTATCACAATCGGTGAGAAAAACACCTATGACGATTGGCATCTGGTAGCCTCTGAACGTCCTGTAGTTGTTCCTGCTGCTCCTAAAATGAGGTATATTGACATTCCCGGCGCGAACGGGTCGATTGATTTGACCGATGCTCTCGCCGGGAGAGCCTCATTATCCAACAGAGAAGGCAGCTTTGAGTTCTACGTACTGAATGACTATCCGGGCTATGACTGGGCGGCTCTGTATGGAGAGATCGCTCAGTATTTGCACGGCAGGAAATTCAAAATGACTCTGGAAGACGATCCGAACTACTACTATGAGGGACGGTTTGCGATCAATGCGTTGAAGAGCCAGCCGGATTGGTCAAGGCTCACGATTGATTACAACCTTGATCCGCATAAGTATTGGCAGGGAAGCGACACAGAGCCTACTCCGGCTGAAGAACAGGGCAGTGGACTTGAGAAAGCAGAGCTGCGCCGTGGGTCCGGTATCTCCTATCACTCTATTGTGTTTGGAGATATGAACACTTACGACGACTGGCATCTCGTGGCTTCTGAACGTCCGACTGTTGCGATGCCGAAGGTGAAAACACAGTATTACGACGCACCGGGATCAGATGGACAGATTGATGTAACAAATACTCTGTCTGCTGAACCTGCATATTCGAACCGTGAGGGCAGCTTTGAATTTTATGTTTTAAATGACGATCCGGACTACAACTGGGTCGAAGTTTACGATAAAATCGTGAATTACCTCCACGGCAAGAAGATGAGAATGATTCTTGAGGATGATCCGGAGTACTATTACAAAGGACGATTCGTTGTAGAAGACTGGAAGACGCAGCCGGATTGGTCGCGTATCACAATCTCCTATAATCTCGAGCCGTTCAAATACTATGTGGATGACGACCGGTATGCGATCCTTGACTGGGAGACGAATCCGATCCTCGACAATAAGACCGATAAGATTTACAGCAGCATTTATACATGGGAGCTGTAAGTCGGCATAACAAAAAAGTGAGGTGGAATGAATGCCGAAAATTAATCAGTTAAAACCCGCAACCTCGCTTGCGAATACAGACATCATGATCGCCGATACCTCGACGGGCAGCGACACAAGAAAGATTGCCTATTCTGACCTGAAAACGCAGATTCAAAATGAGAGTAAAAATGTGTTTGCCCTGAAGGGGGAAACGGCTACCGATGAACAGGTTACGACGGCAGTAACAAACTGGCTTGATACGAATGTGGATCCTGTTGGATCTGCAGTTGTTGTAGACAAAACGCTCTCCATCGATGGCGCGGCGGCTGATGCCAAAACGACTGGTGATGGAATTGCTGATTTAAAGAGCGCTTTAGAGTTCCAAACAGAATCAAAGCGTCTTGAATTTACAAAAGATGGATATATCGCAACTAATGTCAACGTAGGTGACGTTGTAAGTACTACTCCAACTGCATCGGGTACGTATAGTTATTGCATTGCGGAATGCAAGCCATTCGATTTGATTACAATAAACGGCAGAGGTGGGGGCGTTCCGAGACTTTGGGCGTTTTGCGATAATGACATGAAATTAATTAATAAGTCAGGTGCCGGGCTTACCGCAAACAATCTTAGCATTTCTGCTCCAACGGGTTCTGCATTTGTCGTAATCAACACGGAAACAAGCATGATTGGTCCTTGTTATGTAGGGCGATTAGCAAAAACAATCGTTCCTATTTATAAAAACATAACAGACCTTAGACAACATTACGCGAATTTGTCCGAAGGGGATGTTGTTGCATTATGCGGTTATAATACCGAAACGGATGGAATGGGTGCAATATATGACATCGTTTCTGATAATTATGCACACAATGCTCCCGTTTCGCTTTCTAACGGTCTGTACGCTGTTCCCAGGTTGGGAATAACACAGGACAACAACAAGCCGTCTGGAGATATTAACGCATTTGTGCACATTGCAGAAACATATATGCAGAGTGGCAGTTCCTTCGTTTACGCTTCTGACGCAGATGGAACGAGTTATCCTACTGCCTTTTCAGACGACTTTGTTCCCGGAACTTATTATATAAACTGTTCTACGTTGAGTCGGCTAATAATGTATGGCATTGATTATACTAACAGCAAATACGGCGGCGGATCAAACTCACATTCGCAGGGATTTATGGCAGAAATTGGTATGCAGCCGAGTTTTTCAAGTAGAAAAGTCGATGCTGCTGCACAACAGGCAATGTGGGCTGCGTATAATGGCTATGCATATTATCCAAACTCTGATTTTTCAAATGTTCGTGTGGGTGATTTGGTATTCTTTTCAAACAGGGCATATAATGATGAACCATATCGCTTTAAAAATATCGATCATGTTGCAATATTTCTTGGTATAGACGGGACAAGATCGGATGGTACCAAGCGAGTACAATTCATTGGAAACAATGGAGATTCATCAGACAGAAACATTATGACATTTTTCTACACGGACAGCTTTGAGTATTTGCAGAAGGCGGTTCTTTGTGCAGGGATAAGCAAACAGCCATCACATCATGATTCGGTTAATATTATATCTGAGCCATATAGTCCGCATACTGTGACAAGCGGACAAACTATTTACGAATGGAGCACGGATATAGAGTTACAATCGTTTAGTTACTACACGCTGGTCATAGAAACAGATATTGTGAATTCCGTTGGATTCACTGCAAAAGTCGGGGATACTTCTGACACTGTGTTTTTAGATGGCTACTATATGCGTTGGTTCTATAGTCCGTCAACAAAGTCTGTTTTTAGAATCGTAACTGGAGACTTAAGCGTACTCTCCGCATCGCAAAGAAAACTTTTCAAATTGCTTCGTGGTGTAGGGGCATCAGACTCACTTACCGTAAACGTGTGCAAATTATATCATGGATGGGTATGATGCAAAAAGACAATGAAATGGCACCTCTTTTGGATGGACTTGTAGGAATTTCATAAAGCCAGTTTATATTTTTGGTGACAGTTATTTGGGATATGCGACTACTAACAGATGGGCATATTATTTGCTCAAAGACGGTTACAATCAGTTAATAGATGGCTACGGTGGAAGAAATTCTTTATGGGCATTGAGATCACTTAAAAAATTTTAAATTAGTAACTCCTAATCTACCAAATCATATTTAAACATCAACATACTACCAAATGCCGGATTCAAGGGGCGGCGTAACATGGTAACTTACGGTGAATTGGTTCAAATCCGGTACTGACTCAAGAGTTAACATTTAGCGGTAAACCGTATTCATTCCAATAATAACTGCGTGCCTGTAGACGTGTAGGTGCGCTTTTATTATATTCAATTGATCCAAGCATTCGTGTCGACAGAATGCAACGGATCAAAATCTCTATTCTTTTAGGAAGGAGGTATTTCTGTATGGAATACACTTCTAAAGGCGTCGGCAATGCAGCGCTTGCAACCGGCATCATCGGTACGTCTCTCGGCGCTCTGACTGGAGCTGGCGGACTCGCTGGCATCCTTGGTCTTGGTCCGCGTGGTCCTATGGGCCCGATGGATCCCGGCGACAAGCCCGTTACTCGCTATGAGATGGGCCTGTTTCAGGAGATCAACGAGAAGAACGACGAGATCACGCTTCTGAAGGCAAACCAGTACTCTGATAACAAGGATGATGGTCTTCAGGCGCAGATCAATCAGCAGGCTGTATGGACGGCGGGTGCTACTGCTACCATGGGCTTTATGGGCCAGCAGATCAAGGCGCTCTACGACATCACGAAACTGATGATCCCGGAAGCTAACATTAATGTCCCGATCGTTCCGAGCGTTTCTGCTGGTGCGACTACCGGTGCTGCTACGACGAACGGCTAAGAAATGAGATGTGGAGACCGGGTGGTGGGCAATCGTCTGCCACCCATCTATCTCCAACCAATTAAGGAGAAATCAAAATGAGAGTAACGAAAGAGCAGCTTGTGAAAGGCATTGCGCAATATGCTGAAAATGAGATCATTCCTCAGATCAGTGATGATAAAGCCGCTCAGATCATTGCATCCATTGCAGTGAAGGCGGTAAAGACAAACAGCAAACTCGTTGACACAATCCTCGAAAACAATACCGTAAAAGCTCTGTTCAAGTATAATGAAGACGGCACGTACGAAATCGAAGAGTTCTTCTCAATGGCAACGGAAAGTGTTAAGGAATACGGACCGTTACCTGTAGTAATTCCTCCGATTCCGCTGATCTCTCCCACTGTGAAGACATTGACCTTTACGGAAGCAGATATAAATGAAATGAAGCGCAGAATCGAAAGGAGCGTTGAATAATGGCAGACATCGTGAAAGCGGCAGAGAAGACTGAGATCAACCTCAAAGATGAACTGATGAAGGATCACGAAGCAGAAATGGCTGACAATGACAAGTATATGAAACTTGCCGCAGCAGCCGATGAGATGTATCCATATCGAGGATATGGCTCGATCCTTCGTGATATTGCAAGGGAAGAAGAGATTCACCGCAAGCACATCAAAGCAATCATTGATGATATGAATAAATGGGCAGGTGAGTCGAATGGATGAAAAACTTCTCATCAGTTTAATTGGTCTTGCCGTGTCTGTCGCAACATTCTTTATCGGTCGTCTTGCTGCACGTCAGACTGTCGGTGAGAAAAACGGCTATCTTGCAAGTGATATTGGCTATATCAAGGCTGGAATTGACGATCTGAAGACCGAGATTCGCGCACTAAAGATCGAGATGGCAGAGATTAGCACAAGACTCGCTCGTGTCGAGGAGTCCACGAAACAGGCTCATAAGAGAATCGACGAGCTTAATAAAGACAAGTAAGAAAACATTTGGGGATCGGGGCTTGCTGTGAGCGTGAAGGCACACGAGAGGCGAAAGCTGAAATAAAAATGCAGTGTTCCGACGTGCCGGTTACAGGGAGAAGGACAGAGACCGGCTTAGATATAAAGAAAACATTCTATCAGCAAAGGAGAAACACAATATGTATTCAGTGTACGCGGGTAGTACCTGCATTTATGACGATACATCGAATGATAAAAGCCTGCGTTTGATTGCTCCTACACTTGAGCTTGCAGATAGTGCGGCTGGATCATTCAAAATGACCGTTCCTGTTACCAACGCCGGCTATAATCTCATCGAGCGGCTCAAGACTTACATCACAGTCATGAAAGATGGCGAGGAGATGTGGGAGGGTAGAGTCATTGATGAGTCTATCGACTTCTGGAAGAATCGGACACTGACATGTGAAGGTGAGCTCGCGTACTTGAATGACAGTACACAGCCGCCGGCAGAATACCATGATCTGACTGTCAGAGGATTCCTCGAGACGCTTATTCAGATCCACAATTCAAAAGTCTCTGAGGAGCGCAGATTTATAGTTGGTGCTGTGACTGTCACTGACCCGAACGACTCTCTTTATCGTTATACGAACTATGAAAAGACCATTGAGTGTATCAACGACAAACTTGTTAATCGCCTCGGTGGTCATCTCGTTGTGCGCAAGGAGAATGGCGTTCGGTATCTTGATTACCTCGCGGATAAACTCAGCACGAGCACACAGATCATCGAGTTCGGAACAAATCTGCTTGACTATACGGCGTCCTTTGATATGACGGAATACGCAACAGTCGTAGTCCCGCTTGGTGAGAGACTGGAAGAGAGTCCGATTTCTGCGCTTGAGGCTTATACGACAGTTGCATCTGTGAATGACGGCAGCATCTACGTTCAAAATGAGGAAGCTGTCGCAAGTTACGGATGGATCGAGAAGGTCGTGCACTTTGACAGAGTTACGCAGCCTGCTAATCTTCTGAGAAAAGCGCAGCAGTATCTCTCAGATCTTCAGTTTGACAATATGATTCTTGAAGTCAAGGCTGTTGACTTGCATTATATGAATCCGGAGATCGAGGGTGTGAAGCTCAGTGATCAGATCCGGGTCATCTCTCAGCCTCATGGACTTAACAAGGTCTTTCCGGTCATGAAGCTCAGCATTCCGCTTGACCAGCCTGAGAATACACTCTTTACGCTCGGGACGAAGATCCAGACAAGTCTCACAGCCGAGAACAACAAGGTGAATTCTGAGGTCAAGCAGCGCATTGAGGCGATGCCAACGAAGCAGAGTGTGCTGGATGAAGCGAGAGACAATGCGACAGAGATTATGGATCTGATCTCGAACGGCTATATCACAATCACCCATGGCCAGAATGGTTCGGAAGAGCTTTATATTTCTGATACGCAGGATTTGACACAGGCCACAAGATGGTGGAGATGGAACGTCAATGGCCTTGCGTACTACAACACCAATATGGGTAGCACATCCCCTGTGCTTGCTATGACCATGGATGGTTCCATTGTTGCGGATAGAATCACCACTGGAACGCTTCGAGCAGACCTTCTGGATGCAGTACGCATCAAGGCGAGTACGTTTATCCTTGAGAATGAGAGCGATCCCACAGAGCCTGGTGAGACCCTACAGTCGGCCTTCCAGCGGTTTGTCTTAAGTGACCAGCAGCTCTCCTCTCAGATCGGCGGTCTTACTCAAGTTGCTGTGAAGAAAGTCGAGGTGTACTACGCACTCGGTAACTCGCAGACACAAGCACCCGGAGACTCTGCAAACTGGTCGACAACTGCTCCTGCGTGGGAGAGCGGCAAGTATATGTGGCAGAAGACTTTGACGATTTTTGCGGATGATACTGTTGCAACGCCTCATAGGTCTTGGTCCGCTGCCACTTGTATTCAGGGAGCGAAGGGCGAGAATGGCAATAATGGTTATAATACCGCTGTTGTCAGTCTCTATAAACGCTCGGAGACCCCTGTAACGACGATTGACTGGAGTGGCACGCTGACATACTACTTTACTGGACAGAATGCACATCATTTGAATTCTGTTCCGACTGGTTGGAGCGAGTCTATTCCGAGCGGAGACGATCCATTATATGTTACAGCAGCAACGGCTTACTCGAATACTGGCTCCGATGCAATTGCTGCAACTGACTGGTCTGCTCCAATCAAAATGGCTGAGAACGGATCTGACGGTGATCCGGGTAGATCCGGGTATAACTCGGCAACAGTGTTCCTATATCAGAGGTCTGCTTCTGTACCGACGAATAAACCGTCCGGAGATCTGACATATACGTTTGCAACTGGAGCCTTGAGTGGTACATTCACTCCTTGGGAGCAGAAGATCCCCACAACGGATGGCAATCCTTGTTACGTGATTCAGGCTACTGCTGTGAGTGTCGAAGCAACTGACACAATTCCGGCATATGAGTGGAGTGAGATCAGAATGCTTGTTGAGGATGGAACAGACGGAGACGATGGTGTTGGCGTGAGCAGGATTGTGCCGGAGTATGCAATTAAAGCTCATACAACCCCTGCTGTGGCTCCTACAACTGGTTGGAGTGAGACTTGTCCGGCTTGGCAGGAAGGGTATGATATTTGGACTCGGTCTCATGTTTATTATGATAATGGGGATGATACGACAACAACTGCTGTACTGGATAATGCTGTAAATGGTCTTGGTCAGTCTTATACGGAGATCAAGCAGGATATGCAGAGCATCAGTCTGACTGCTTCTACGGACACAACAACTGAGGAAGTGAATGTGGATGCTGGAAGTTTGGTGAATGCGCAGTTTACACCGGAAGATGATTCCAAAGTATATCAGTTTGAGAAGAATGAGAATAGAGACTGGATATCCACCAATGCCGGAGTAGCTAACTCTCTGTCTTATGGCATGGTGTTGTTTAACTTCGAAGAGGAGACGAAAGTTATTCTCCGATGTGAATGCCATGGTGAAGCGAATTATGACTACGGCATTGTGTCCAATCTCGATGTCAGCCTCACTGTTACCAGAACACGTGATAGCTCTGGCGTAAAGCATTCATTTGAAAGCGAGACCGGTGGTACTGTGGTTGATCTTGAATACACGATCCCTTCTGGTGCACATCGCATCACTTTCAAGTATGTCAAGGATTCTTCAAGTGATGGTTCCGGAGACTATTTCAAAGTCCATGCATATAAGGTTACAGAGGTTATTACGTCTGCCACAAGTAAGATTACACTAAGTGGAAATGGTATCACTGCCAAGAGCGCCAATATAGATCTGACTGGCTACGTAACATTTAACGACCTTCTGTCTGAAGGGCAGACCATCATTAATGGCGCAAATATACAGACCGGAACAATAGAAGCCGACAGAGTAAAGACTAAAGAGCTCTGGTATAATGACCATCGAATTTTGTATGGCGACAGTAGCCATTCGTCTGGGGCATATATGGACTTGAATAACGGGATACGTGATTCGACTCTCGGTGATATATTTATTAATTATTTTGCCACGATGTTCAGGTTCATTGATAAGGACTCTACAAATGATGATGAAGCATTTGTGATCGATGCCATTAATAGAACCTTAATTCCGGGAGGAGCTGGCGTTTGGTGGCTTGGAGATAGGGATAACTATCTCAACAGAATCTATCTTGGGGATAGAGCATATATCTGGGTTGATAGCAATGGTGATCTGAACTACACTTATGGCAGAAATACCTATACACTTGCTCCAAATGTTTGATGACAGAAGGGCACCTCTGATTGGTCTGATCGTTATATGAATTATACTACAGAACCAAATCACCTGCGTGCCCTAATTATATTTTCCAAGAAAGGAGGCAAATATATGTCTCTGACAATTAAGAAAATGCCGATGCCGAGCGATAAAGTACCTTACAAATGCCCGTATCTGATGAATCCGACAAGAATCGTGATCCATAATACGGCCAATGATGCATCCGCTCTGAATGAGATCAAGTACATGCAGTCAAATACGAGAGAGGTATCGTTCCACTATGCTGTTGACGACAAGATGGCCGTACAGGGAATTGATCTCTGGCGTAATGCTTGGCATGCTGGCGATGGTCCCGATGGTGTCGGCAACAGACAGGGAATTGCAATTGAGATCTGCTACTCGAAGTCTGGCGGCCCTAGATTTATCAAGGCAGAACAGAATGCGGCAGAACTCGCTGCTCAGCTTCTTCTCGATTTTGGCTGGGGTATCGATAAGATCACGAAGCATCAGGATTACCCAACCATTCCGAAATACTGTCCTCATCGAACGCTTGACATGGGCTGGGCTCGGTTTGTAGACATGGTAGAAGATAAGCGTCAGGAGCTGGCCGGCATCAAGAAAAAGAAGACCGTTACTGAGGCAACTTATGTCGAGATGAATGGCTACACACTTGTGAGAGCAAATGACTTCTCGATCAAGTATTGGGATAAGAGCAAGAAGAAGTACTCTGCTAATTCCTACATTAATGCCGGCTTCTGGGCACCGTATAAAGAGAGCGGTGTTGCTTTCACCCTCCCTGTCGGTAATCTTATCTGTGATATTTCTCTTGCCGATGTCAAGCCTGTTGCGCAGAACCATCTCAAGAACTATGTGAAAGGCATCAAGCTTCGCTATAACACGAACGATAATGCCTCGCTCCAGTTCCATGGTAAGAAAGTCTCGACGCTTGTTCTCCCAACAAACGGAACGCCTTACATTGATGAGCTCGAATCTGTTCCTGAGACAGCGCGGTATGCAATCTCCGGCATTCCCGTTATTCGCAAGAAAGTGGATGTGAGCTATAATAACTTTGTCCTTCCTCAGGGTTGGGATACATCTCCATTCTACGCAACCTCTCGCAACTTCATTGGCCTTAAAGGCAGCTCTATCTGGATCGTGACCGGTACTTCGAAGACTACCAACTTTGTAGCAAAGTCTGAGGTTTACGAGAAGCTCAAAGACTTTGAATTTGACGATCTCATTGCTTTAGATGGCGGTGGGTCTTACTACTACAAGTATAACGGCAAGGCTCCGATTATCTGGGGTGATAGAGAAGTCAATAACTTGGTGGTGTTCGGATGAAGAAAGATACTGTACTCTGGGCAAGGCAGTACTCGAAACGACTGATTACTTTCTTGCTTATCGCTTGGGCGTTTGGAGCCATTATCGGAGCAATTTACGAGTTTATTCGGCTCATTGTTTCTCCTGAGATGGCTACTATGGACGCTTTTTATATTTATCTCGCCGTTCCTCTGACATGCGGTATTCCTTCTTATGTGATCCCTAATATTTACCTCAACAAAGAAAAGGTCAAGCAGGGCTATAATCCAAACTATGACCAAGAGGTTCTCGGCAAGGAAGATATGACCGGTGAAGGAATTGGTGAAGACATTTTAGTCTGTAGGACGGACGACGATCTGAAATGAAAGGAGGATTCGACCTATGAAGTTTGATGTTAAAAAGTTCTTGTCCCGCAAATTTCTCATTGCTGTTGTTGGCGTGATTGTCGGTCTTGCGATTTCTTTTGGGGCTGATAGCTCTGAAATCACTCAGATTGCTGGCGCAGTGACGAGTGCTATCTCTGCTCTCAGTTATATTTTTGGTGAGGCAATGGTTGATGCAGCCGCAGCAAAGAAGCCGGAAGTAATTACTGAAACAGAGCAGACAGAAGATAAGACTGTTTACTATTGAAAGTGAGGAATTGCCGATGGTAGACGTAAAAGGAACTACGATCACCATCACAAGAGGTGACGATGCTGCTATTGAAGTTCAGATCATAGACTCCGATGGCAGCATCTATGAGCCCGCTGAAGGTGATTCGGTCAGATTTGCATTAAAAAAGAATTATACGGATAGCGAGCCGCTTCTTGTTATCGACATTCCAATCTCAACAATGATTCTGAGAATTCGGTCCGAGGACACAAAGCAGCTTGAATCCGGTCCTATACGTGGACGCTATAAGTATGACATCGAATTGACAAGAGCCGACGGGTGGGTCGACACTTTCATTCCCAGAGCAGATTTCCTTGTCCTTGAGGAGGTCCTGTAATATGGCTGACTCTAAAATTGTTGTCTCTGGCAAGTTGAACTCTGGTTCCATCAGTGGCAAACTTCAAAATGGAGGCATGAGAGGTACAATCTCACTTCCGAAAGTGATTGGTGTGAGTGACTACAATGCCCTCACAAACAAGCCGTCCATTAATGGAGTCACGCTGTCAGGCAATATGTCGACTCAGGACTTGCAGATTGTCAGCGAGAATACGACGGCTGGATGGAATAGCAATCCCCAGTATCTTCCTAAAGCTGGAGAGATCTGCATTTACACCGACTACATGACGATTCAGGATGACATGGGAAATGATGTCACATATCCAGGAATTAAGATCGGTGACGGCAATTCCTATCTTATCGATATGCCATTTGTTGGAGATGATACGAGATATTTGCTTCTTCGCAGACTACAGGAGCACGAGAATGATGCTGTAGTCCATGTTACTCAGCAGGATCGTGATTTCTGGGACAATAAGCTCAATTACGATGTCAATGGTGAAACACTAATACTTACAAGACTCTAGAGGAGGATATTTATCATGCCTGAATTAGCAAGGATTACACTCCCTACAGGTACAACATACGACTTCAAAGATGAAACCGCTCGGGCTGCGATTGTAAGTGGCACATCATTCCTTGGCGTAACAACCACGCCTCTTACTGATGGCGCAACTACACAGACTATCATTATTGATGGCAAGTCGATCAGCGCAATTAATGGCGGCATCGCTATATATGGCAATGGGGAATTCATTTACTCAGATAAAGATTCTAAGTGGCATGAGTTCGGCGACGCAAGTAATCTTGGCGATCTTGCTTATAAAGATGAAGCCACGGGGAACTATACACCTGAGGGAACAGTCTCTAAACCCGCTTTTACTGGAAGTTCGAGCACATTTACTGGAAAGTTCACGCCTGAAGGTACTGTTTCGAAACCGTCATTTACTGGAACTGAAGGTAATGTGTCTGTAACAGGTGTTCCGTCCGGTACGATCAGCAAGGGCACGGGTACTGCAAACTATACGCCTGAAGGATCTGTCAGCACGCCTACGATCACTGTTACGCCGAATACGGTGTCGAAGTATGTTGCATCTTCTGCGACTGGTGGCGGATCTGTAACTGCCGGGTCTGCTGCTGCTTGTACGCTCCCGGTACTCACAACCACTGTTGAAAACGAGACGCTTATTCTTGGCTGGTCGGCTGGCAGCTTCACTGCAAATACTCCGACTGCTGTAACACTTCCTTCGTTCTCTTCACAGACAATCGCAACTGGCATCAAGTCCGCATCCTCTAGTCAGCCGTCATTTACTGGCACTGGGGCGGAGTTGAAGTTTACAGGTTCCAGCACCACGTCTACTGGTAAGTTCACTCCTGCCGGTAATGTGTCTCAGCCCACCTTCACTGGTGATGAAGGAGATGTTAGTGCATCCGGCACGCCGAATGGTTCTGTTTCTCAGCCTACATTCACGGGTACTCAGAAGGCAGTTACTGTTTCTTAAGTCTAAGGAAGGAGGCCTTACATGGCAGATATTCGAAAGGTCACCCTTCTTGATGGGCAAACATATAATCTAAAAGACGCATCTGCTGTACACTCCATATCTGGTACGTCTCCGATCGTAGTAAATGGCACAGCAATCAGTCACGCAAATAGTGGTGTCACAGCAGCTGCTAAAGGCGATACCACGAATCAGACTCCAACTTGGGGTGGAACATTTAAGGTGCCTTCTGGAACTGTGAATGCAACAGGCCACTTGACGGTATTCGCTGACCATACGGTAAAGATTCCAAATGCTGTTGCAACATCTTCTGCTGCTGGTCTTATGAGCGCAACAGATAAAGCTACTCTTGACAATCTTGTTACTCAGCTCACAGCGTTGCAGACAAGAGTTACTGCTCTTGAGAACACTGCAATTCTTTCGAGTGGATCGTAATTAGGGTACGCAGGTGATCTGGTTTTGTGTTATAATTTTATCTGAAAAGATAGATAAAAAGATGACAGTTGAGATATGATATTTGAGAGTGGTAGCCCGGCAAATCGCTGGGCTATCATTCTCTTTTTATTTTTCGCGTAGAAAACTTGTTGTATAATGAAGCATATATAAAATCTATTTAGGAGGTTAGTATGACAACCGAAGAGTATGAAATGAAGCTAGAGGGAGCAATGAGGAGAGCGAAGGAAAGATGCGAAGAAATCTTAGCAAATGACGGCTATCTTACAGAAAGAGATGCGCTGTTAATAGTTTATGATGAATTGCAGATCGATCCTCCGGCATATTTGCAACTTGGAAGCGTTTATGGATATGACTGGTTTAATAAGCCAATTAAAAGTAATGATGAAAGATTTGCTTCAAGTAAAGATGAGGTCTAACATGGCCTCTTCTTTTTTTTTGCACATAACAATGAGGCATCAGAAAGGAGAGATCACATGCCAAAGAAATCACAACTGAGCCCAGAGCAACGGTACTCGATGACCATTGAAGAGGCTGCTGGATATTCCCTGATTGGAGAAGGAAGACTGCGCAAGATCATTGAGGAAGACCGGACACTTGAGTGGGTTCTGAGAGTTGGATCGCAAGTCAGGATCAAGCGAGTACTGTTTGAGAAATGGCTTGATCGAGTATATAATTTATAGTAAATCGTTGACAGGGGAGACTCTGATATAGTATAATGATTATGCTTATCAGGGTCTCTTTTCTGTTTACTAAAAAGGAGTTCAAAATGGCAGACAGAAGAGATTCAAAGAACAGAAAACTGAGAAAAGGCGAGTATCAAAGATCTGATGGGAGGTATGCCTATAAGTATAAGGACCATAACGGAATTGATCGATGGCTTTATAGCTGGAAACTCGTGGCAACTGACTCAGTTCCAGAAGGCAAGTCCTGTGATATTTGTCTCAGGGATATGGAAATGAAAGCATTGCGAGCAGATGTGGATGAGATTAACATTTACGACGCGGATAAGGTTACTTTGAATCAATACTTTGACGAGTATATGAAGACAAAAACGGATCTTCGAGAGCAGACAAGAGTGCATTACAGAAAGATCTGGTCTTGGTACGTTGAAAATACTCTCGGAAAAAGAAGTGTCGGCTCGATTCACTACAGTGATATTTTAAAACTGTACACCAAAATGGTCGACAAAGACAAACTGTCGCAAGGAACGATTAGAAATGTGAATCTAATTTTGCATCCTCTTTTTAATATTGCCGTGAGAGACAATCTCATACGATCAAATCCAGTTGATGGGGTCATGTCCACAGTGTTTAAGAATCGAAAAAGTATCGAAAGAGCTGAGGATAAAGCTTTAACCGAAGAACAGCAAAAGATATTTTTGGAATACTTAAGAGAGCATCAGAAGTATCGCAAATGGTATCGTCTGATCGTTTTCTTGCTTGGTACTGGTTGCAGAATCGGGGAAGCACGAGCGCTCACATGGGACGACTGCGACTTTACAAATAGGCTCATCTATATCAATCGGCAGCTCGTATATTATAGAGCAAGTGGCGAGGATAAGTACAGAGAGCACATCGCTGCTCCAAAGTCATCAAGTGGTATAAGAACGATTCCGATGTTTCAATCTGTTATGGAAGTACTGCTTGAAGAGAAGTATTTACAGGATCGCATGAGAATAAGGAGCGAAACAGTCGATGATTGCAGCGGTTTTATATTTGTGAGAAGGACTGGCAAATGTCTCGACGAAGGGAGCGTAACTGTTGCTTTAAAGATGCTTGCAGAAAAGTGCAACGATGAAGAGATAGAACGAGCTCAAAGAGAACATCGGGATCCGGTTCTTCTTCCGCTTTTGAGCGCTCATGATCTCAGGCATACGTTCTGTACCAGAATGTGCGAGAACGAAAGTAACGTAAAGGTGATTCAAGAAGTGATGGGTCATTCTGATATTTCGATAACTTTGAATATTTACGCTGAGGCAACGAATGAGGCAAAGATCAGGTCATTCAGAAATTTGGAGGGAAAGGTTATCTGATCGTACTAAAATTTGTACTAAAAATTTTAGTAAATTGCGAGAAGATATGATAGATTACGAGAAGATATTGGAATGCGTTTAGTGTTGAGATTGTTGAGGTTTGGCGTATTTATTGGTACTGAGTTTATGCAGTGTAGGATTTCCGTCAGAAATCATAAGAAAAATATTAGAAAACCAATGATAAAGCCGTTTTACAGATATTTTAATCCAAAGAAACAAGCATTTTACTAAAAATTTACTAAAATTGATAAGAGAACCCCGATAAGCTAATGGATATTCTAATCGCGATAATTTCATCTCTCTTAATGGAGACAATCCAGAAAAGGAGATTTGAAATTATGTATTCAAACTTTGTAGCGAAATCTATGGAGTATCAGGACATGGCAACGAACGCTCCTCAGGCAATTAAGATGTTTGAGAAGTCATGCGCAATTTGTTGCATGAGGAATGTTCGGCTTGACTGTGACCGATGCCCAGTGAGATTTTATCACGAGCAAATCATGAAGACAAAATTCCCTAATTGGAAGAAGACCAAGAGAACGGACGCTGAATAAGCGTCTTTTCTTTTTTTTTTCGCGTAGAAAACATTCTATTTAATGAGAGGGGTATGAAAATGTTATTCCTCTTTTATATTTTAGGCACGCAGGTGATTTGCATCTGTGTTATAATGTAGCATGGCAATTTAGGAAAGGAGACATGATATGCCATACATCATTGCGGCAATAGCTATCTGCTGCTTAATTATTGGATGGTTGCTCGGAACGCTGTGGTTTAACATTCACTCGGAACCGTCCGGTACACTTAATGTTGTAGAGTGGCCTGATGGCACAACTGAGCTTCTGCTGAGTCTCGATGATCCTCCTGAAAAGTTCAAGGATCATGAGGCTCTTTTATTTTTTGTAAAGAAGACGCGAGGATAACATCTGTTATAATGAAATCCATAAACTTGAAAGGAGATTAACTATGGATACAACTAAGATTGAGAAACTTCTGAATGAAGAGATGGAGAAGCAGCTTGAACAGCTTGCGGCCACCTCAGCAGGAAGCGAGACATCGAAGAACATTATCGATGACTTTGTGCAGTTGCATAAGGTCGCACTCGAGAGGGACAAACTGAGAATCGAAGCGGAAAAAGTCGAGTCCGATAAGGAACTGGAGCAGAATAAGCTGACAAGCGAAAATGTGTACAGGGACGAGAGGAACAAGACTGAGAAACGCATTCAGATCATTCAGTGCATCGTTCAGGGTGTCGGCGTTGCAGCTACGGTTGTTGTCACGCTGATGAATAACAGATGGACGAGCGGATGGCTGAGAGATGTGCTGAAGTTCGAAGAGACTGGCACGATCGGCTCTTCTGTCGGAAGATCTCTTATCGGATCCATTGGTCGGAAAAAGTAAGAGATTTCACAGAAAGGGGTTACGCCTAGCAAGCGTTTCCTCTTTCTTTTTTCGCGTAGAATCCATGCCGTGTTATGGGAGTAATTCCTAAATTATTTTTTTATGGAGGTTCATCATGGAAAAAGGTATTACCGTAGAGGAATACAGCGACGGGACCGTGAAGATTATGGTCGATCGTGTAATCGAAGTTGGGAAGCTCAACAGTGTTGGCGATAAAGAAAAGTTTGTCAGCAGAGTTGACGATCTCCTTGGTTACGCATACGTACAGGGAAGGAATAACGGAATCCTGTATGCAAGTATTGCAACTACAGTGATTGGAGTGATCGGAATTCTCTGGGGAACGAAGCATAGGAAGAAACCGATTGAGGGAGCTTAACGGCCCCTCTTTCTTTTTCGCGTAGAATTCACCTTTTTTAATGGAGAAAAGAGCTCTTGACTCTGAAACTATTTTATAGTAAAGGAGAAAGATCATGAGCATTTTCAATGAAAAGAGGTGGCTTGCTTTTGAGACAGGCAAGTTTATCTGCGCGAAGTGCGGTGCAACAATGAAGTTCGCCGACAAGTTGGAGGATAGACTTCTGTGCCCAAAATGCGGTTACGAGATTGAACTCGAACTCTACGGCATAGATGACGAGGAAGAATATGATGCATTATATCCTATCCTTCCGGCAATGAATGACGAAGAGTCAAGCAAGAAAGAAGACATTGAAAAGGAATAACAGCAATTGATCAAGAGAAGGAGGAGACTCATCGTGAGTTCTCCTCTTTTTCTTTTTACCTTGGTAAGGAGAAGTTCAAAATGAGATACCACGTCAGTCCTCCGCGACTTAGCAAGCAAGCTTTCGGTGAGATTTATATTTGTGACCACCCTGCATACAACAGGTGCACCCTATACAAGTGTGGAAAGCGAGGCATTGCGGTGATTCAGCAGAGGTATGTCAAGTCCACAAAGCATACATATTGGACCGAAATTGACGACTGGATCGCAAATGCGCTATGGCTTTATCCGAAGTTTCATGAGTATCTTAGGGGGCATGCAAAAGAGCCTGTCAATGGTTTATATCCTACTTCAACTGTCCGGCAAGTTATGTGGGCATGTCGCATGAAACCGATGGCACGAGAGGCGTGGGAGACAGTGTTTGACAAGAAAGACTTCTGATATTTGTCGCGATATTTCCATCCTTTATAATGGTAATAATCAATTTTCAACAAAGGAGAAACTATTATGAGCAAAGTAAAGGACTGGATTGAAGATAAGGTTGCAGCCACAAAAGACGCGGCTTATGTTAAAGCGTATCAGGCGAAACTGTGGGCGAAAGAGCACCCGGAGGAAGCAGCTACCATTGTCACAACTGCAATCGGAGCCATGGTCGTTATCGGAAGACGAATCGACAAAGGTATTCGGTTGAAGAATGAGATGAAGCTGAAGGATCGGTATATCTATGATCGCTCGCTGTGTCGTTACTGGACACTGAAGCGCAAGCCGACTCAGAACGAGGCTCTCCGAATCGAATCCATGAGAAAAGCTGGACTCAGCTATGGAGACATTCTTACGAAAATGAAATTACTGTGAATAGAGCACGAGACCTGAAACATGGTCTCTTCTCTTTTTATATTTTTTGTCGCGAAGAAATCATCGTCAGTAATGGGATAATCCAATATTTTATCTTAAGGAGCAATAAAATGAAACTGACCGATAAGACGGCTTACAGAATGGCTAAGAAATGCACAAACAAAATGATTGAAGCCAAAGAATATGAGAAGTATCTTGACGGATGGCTCAGAGATGAGATTAAGAAAGTAGAACTCGATGAGTTCAACGAATTTCTTAAGATCATGGATGCAGACTATCGCGACAATAAATCTTATCAATTCTGTGGTGAAAAGAAGATTGTGTGGTTTTGGCATACATTCTGGGCAGGACTGAATATTAGTTTGGGAACATTCAATGCAAAAATGAGAAAAATGACGGATGAAGTCGAGAGGGCGTCTTAACAGACGCTTTTCTCTTTTTATATTTTTGTCGCGAAAATTTCACCTCATATAATGAGACCAAAAACTTATTATGGAGGTAATTATGTCGGTTGAAGCTATTATTATAGGACTGCTGGTGTTCTACTTGTTAGCAAGACTGGAGCGTAAAAACAACAAGGATAAGTAAGGAGTCAACAAAAGGACGAGGGTGATGTACAGGCTCTCTTCCTTTTTATATTTTCAAGCACATGAAAGGAGAAAGGACATGGACGAATTGAGAGTCTCAAGCAAATTGATGAACACACTGATCTCGAAGTTCATCAAACACAAGATCAAGAAATGCTGCGGCACAACCGTGAATGTAGCATTCAACCAGATCGTTGCAACAGTCAAAGATGGTGATAAAGTAAAACTTCATCTCGAACTGGATGCAGACATGAATTCGACTGAATTCGAGAAGATGCTTCTTAAAGCGTTTGGCCTCGACAGCGAAGAATGACAAAGTTTTTAAGCTCATTCAACTATAATTATGAAAGGAGAAATCACAATGAGCAAAGCAAGCAACATGATCCGGAAAATCCTGCCGACGGTCCTTACCGTTCTCGGCTCCGGAGCAACAATCGCAGCCGTGATATTTGCGGCTAAGGAGGGTCCGAAGTTCAAAGAGGCTCTCGATGCAAACCCTGAGATGTCGAAGAAGGACAAGGTCGTGACTGGCGCAAAGGTGTTTTGTCCGGCAATCGGCTGTGCTGCTGTGTCTGTGGCTTGTGGGGTTGGTGCACACTGCATGGATCTCAATACGCAGGCAAGTCTGACAGGCGCATATGTCGCGGTTCAGCAGGCATATAAGAACTATCGGCTTAAGAATGGTGAGATCAATGGCGAAGAGGCTGATGTTTCTGTCAGAGAAGCGATTGAAGAGGAAAAGCTGCCGGATGAAGGAGTTGAATATACAGATATCGAAACAGGAGAAAAAAGAGTTAATGCGGTCTTGAAGGATCTTTATGAAGATTGCCCAGACATCAGCTTCATGGCTACAAGATTCGATATCGCAAACGCTGTCGTGCGCATTAATCGTCATCTTGATCTGATTGGTAGCGTAACGCTTTGGGATGTCATTGGATATTTCGACATCGAACCTTCTGACTACGGTATTGATCGGCTTAAAGCACAAGACATTGGCTGGAGTTATGAGTCCATATACAATGATGTTGACGGTCGCTATGCAAGTTCTTGGCTTGATTTCGCTTACACATGCTCTGGTGACGGATCATATGTCGTCCAGCCAATTTGCAGAGCACGCTATGGTTTTGAGATGTGTGAAATTTAACATATCTTAATAAGTCTTAACAAGGAGTGTCCAAAATGTCAACAGTCATCAGTCCCGAAATTCTCGAAACAAATCCATGGTGGATTCCTCGTCAGAGATACTATGAATTGAAACATTTCTGTTTACAGTATCCAGAGTGGAAAAAGGCGCTTGAATACTTGGATGGCCACCAGTATCAGGCAGAGCTCACGGATATTCCAAAGACGAAGACGAACATAACGATCGATGTTACGTCCGATGTTGCGATTGTGCGAGAATCCTTATCAAAGAGAATAGACATGATAGAACTTGCAGCGGAAAAAGCAGGAGCAGATCTGTCAAGTTATATTCTCAAGAGTATCACAGAAGGAATTCCATATAGTATTCTTCGAAGCAGGAATGCTATTCCATGTTGCCGAAACGAATACTATGACAAGTACAGGAAATTCTTCTGGATTCTCGATAAACTTCGGGACTGAATGATGTTTGACGCGAACATTTCATGCATTCTAATGAAAGGGAGGTATTTTACCTATGAGAAAGAAAAAGAACGCAATCATTGAGATCGGATCGGTAGCACTTGGATTCGCTCTGATTATCGGGAACCTGATTAAGGACGCACTCGATAAGAGAGAGCAGGAAGAGTATATCGATGAAAGGATCGAGGAGCGTGTAAATGCGCTCATGGCAGAAAGAACCGAAGACGAAGAAGAGTCTGAAGAAGACACCGAATCTGAAGAAGACGAGGAGCTTTAACAGGCTCTTCTTCTTTTTGCGCTTATTGGAGGCGGCTAATGAAATTATATGAATACGAAGGACCGATCATGGTCTTTAACACTTGTGTTGCCTCCAACTGGCGAGGCAGTACGTATGCGGTATCGGAAGAGAAAGCACGAAACAACCTGACATATCAGGCAAAGAAGCTGCTCAACAAACTTCCGAGTACTCGAGTCACCCTTCCCGGCAAGATTACGCTTGTCCGGTAATTTATATTTTCAACAAATTTTAAAAAGGAGAAAACAAAGATGAGCACAGCAAAAGAAATTATCAAAAATGTCGGCAAGACTCTCAACAAGCATTGGCCCAAGATTGCTACGGCATTTGGAGGGATCCTTCTCGTGACGGGTGGATATTTGCTCGGTACGGAAATTCCGAAATTCAAGAAAGAACTCGAAGATAAGAAGGCGGAGACCGGAGAAGAGATCGATGGTGTTGAGAAGGGCAAGATCGCAGCGAAGCATTTTACGGCTCCTGCAAGCGCTCTGATCGGCGGAACTCTCTTCCTCGTTGCATCTGCCGTCGAAAACGATAAACGTATTGCAAAGCTCGGTACGGCTGCATGTGCAATTTCCGAGATGGCATCCAAGAACATTGCCGACTATGTCGATGCAGCAAAGGATGTTGTAGGCGAAGAGAAGGCCAAGGAGATCGATGATAAGGTTGTCGAGAAGAAGCTGAAAGAAACTCCGAAGCCGGACGTGATTCCAGAGTTCGTCCCTGAAGAAGGGAAATACTGGTGCTATGATCTGACGTTCGATGGACTTGAAGGCAAGCCATTCCTGGTAACTAAGAATACTCTCGATGCAGCGGTCAATGAGATCAATCGCAGACTCAATGCTGGTGACGAAGTGACTCTGAATGAAGCATATGAGATCATTGGCCATGGTTTAACTGGAATCGGAGAGGCATACGGGTGGAGATTTGACGACTGCTTCAAATCTTCCGATCAGGCAAGCTTTGATGTTTCCACGACAATCATGGATGGCAAGCCCGTCTATACAATCAGACCGAACGCAAAGCTTATCGATCCAGGTGTGTTCGGTTATGTTGAAATCTAACAGCAAAGGAGATTTGAAATGAGCGAAGAATTCGACAACAAGCCGGTAGCATATGACGAAAACACGGGGGCAGGCAATAACGCTGAGCCCCCTATTGAAAGTACAGTCGTTCAGAATCAGAAAAAGAGCCTCTCAAAAAGAATTGCAGGGGCTTTTATGTCTGAAGACTACAAGATCTTGTTCGACAGTATCTATCAGAACATCATTGGTCCGGCTCTCAGAAGAGTGATCGTCGAGGCTTTCAGTGCATTCGTCTATCGCGGAAGAGGAAAAGGCTATGACAGTTTTGATGAGCCTCATAACTATCAATCCTACTACGACGACAGAGAACGCGGAGGAAGCGAGGATCGTCTTCGGAGGAACTTCGGTGAGATTCAGTTCAAGAACATTGACTCAGCAGAGCGTGTTCTCGGACGTATGAGAAGCAAGCTGAAGACTGAGCGAGTTGTTCTTGTGTCTGATTTCTACAAGTATGCAGGTCAGACGCCGAAGCACACCTACTATGACTGGGGCTGGACTGATCTCAGTCAGGCATCTATCTACCACTACAACGTAAAGGGCGAAAGAGTATGGTCCATCCACCTGCCCGAGCCTATGTACATCGACCACACACGCTGAATGAAAGGAGCGTTACTTCAAAATGAAATTCGAAAAAATCACAACTGGCATGAAGAACATTGCAACGAACGCCAAACTTGGTGCACAGAAGCACTCGCCTGAGATCTTCGTTGCACTCGCTATCGCATCTGGTATCACGACCGTAGTATTCGCATGGCGTGCCGGAAAGAAGACGGAGAAGGCCCTTGAAGAACCGAAGCGAATCATTGCGGAAGCCAAGGGCAAGAGAGCGCATATTGTAGAAGCAGAAGAGAAGGGGTTCGAAATCCTTCCGGAGTCTCGGTACACCGAAGAAGACATGAAGCATGACGTCACAATCGGTTATCTGAAAGGCGCGGGAGAAGTTGCAAAGCTCTATGCTCCTGTTGTCCTGATGGGTGCGTTCTCTATTGCCTGTGTCCTCACCTCTCACAGAATCCTGTCCAATCGTAACGCAGGTCTCCTCGCTGCAAACGGCGTCCTTGTCAAGGAGTTCGATGACTATCGCAAGAAAGTTGTCGAGAAGTATGGCGAGGAGGTTGACAAGGAACTGCGCTTTGCCGACAAGATGGAAGAAGTCGAGGAGACGAAGACCGACGAGAATGGCAAGGAGGAGACTGTGACGACCAAGAAGCCGAAGGAGAACTATCAGCTCAGTGACTTCGCACGGTGCTTCAATGAAGACAGCAAGTACTGGCAGAAAGACGCTATGTACAATGCTATGTTCCTCAACCGCAAGATGGCTGAGATGACGGACAGACTTGTTGCAAATCGTGTTCTCAGACTTAATGAGGTTTACGAGGCGCTTGGCTTCGAAAAGACACAGGCGGGGGAACAGTTCGGTTGGGTCTATGATCCGAATGACGATAACAAGAATTATGTCGATTTCGGTGTCGGTGATCTTAGCCAGAAGTCTGTTCGTGACTTTGTCTTCGGTGAGAACAATGCGGTGTGGCTTGACTTCAACTGCTCTGAAATCGTCTACAGTAAAATTCCGTACAAGAAGGTGTGACGTATGAATAAATTCGCTGCATTTCTTCTTGGACTTGCGGTTGGTGTTGGAGGTTCAGCATTCTTTGTCAAGAAATGGCTTATTCCGGATCTGAAAGAAGAGATTGAGAATGAGATGTATCGTGATAGGGAAGATGCTCTTGCTACCTCAGATGATATTCGCGCATCCTATGATAACGCATCAGAGGAGAATGAGCAGGAATTCATCAGCAATAGTGTCAACAAGCCGGACGTGAAAGTTGAGACATTCAATGACGTTCAGGCAGTCAAAGTTGACTATTCAAGATATTCCAAGTCCTACTCGGAAGACACCAAACGCGAGATGGATGAAGAAGCTGCCAACATGGAGACTACGGAGATTGGCGGTACTGATCCTTACGTGATCGACGCAAACAGCTACGATGAGTATTCAAACTACAAGTCTCATTCTTTTGAATTATATTCTGACGGTGTTGTAATTGACTCTGAGACTGAGGAGATCCTTGATGCTGATCCTGAACAGGTCTTCGGCTCTACGGCAATGGATATTCTTCGTAACGGAGAGGAACCGACAGTATTTGTCAGAGATGACTCGAAGAAGAGCGATTATTGTATTGAGAGAATCGACTTTCCTTTTGACGGGAACATTTAATACTAGACGACTGGAGGTCCGGTGAATGAATAATGAACTGAAAGAACGATATTTTGACTGGATGTACAGTAAGGTTGTTCCTGTTAACAAGCGAGATAAGTACAGAAAACTGCTGAGACGACTGAATGAGATCGAGTTCTTTTATATTCTTCCTATGGATAAGAACCGTAAGGAGGATGGGCTCGAACTCAGATACCGTTTTGGCGCAGACCAGAATATCCCAAGCAAAGTAATTGTGAATGAGCTTGACGTCACCGAGTGCTCTGTGCTCGAGATGATGGTAGCACTTGCAATTCGTTGCGAAGAGGATATTATGGATGATCCTGACATTGGAGACAGAACGCCTCGCTGGTTTTTTGAGATGATTTCGAATCTTGGTCTTGCTCCTATGACTGATGATCTGTATGATGAGAGCTATGTAAATGAGCATATCTCTGTTTTTCTTCACAGACGTTATGATAGAGATGGCAAGGGTGGATTATTTCATCTCAGAAAATGTGCAGATGACTTAAGAGAAGTTCAGATTTGGTATCAGATGAATTGGTACCTTAACGAGATTTTAGACGATTGAAAGGGGAAACACTATGGGAAACGAAAATCTTATCAGTAATGTCATCGATTTTCATATGGATGATATTCGAAAAACAATCAAGAAGAATAAGCGTCGTATCTTCGGTCTTAAAGTAACCGTTGGTTTTCTCGTTCTCTACTCCCTTGGGCTTGCACTTGAGCTTGCCGAGAGAAAGAGAAGCGAGAACTACCTGCAGGAGGAGATCGAAAAGCTCAAAGAAGAGGTCCACGGTGTGGAAAACGACGAATCTGATGGAGGAGCCTGTGATGCGTAATGGCGGACTTCTTCCGGGTGTTTACCCGTTCAACTAAGCGTGGTCATGTAGAGATCTACCCAGAATTCATCATTTGTAACCCAAGCGAAGACTTGATGATCAAAGGCGGCGATTTCTATGCTGTATGGATTGAGGAGAGGGGGCTCTGGTCTACAAGTGAGCAGGACTTAATTGACCTTGTAGACAGAGAGCTTCATGACTATGCAGAGGAGTACAACAAGTCTGCAAGTGGCGATATTGCTCACGTCATGTATATGCGCTATGCCTCGACTGGAACCGCTGATAGATGGCACAAGTACTGTCAGAAGCAGATGCGTGACTCATTCCATCCACTCGATGAGAAATTGGTCTTTCAAAATGATGAAGTAAATAAAAAGGACTATGCATCAAAACGCTTGCCGTATCCGCTTGAGGCAGGAGAGTACCCGGCATGGGAGAGATTTATGACTGTTTTATATTCTCCGGAAGAAAGACAGAAGATAGAATGGGCAATTGGTGCTGTGGTCGCAGGGGACTCCAAGAACATTCAAAAGTTCATGGTGTTCTATGGAGATCCGGGTACAGGTAAATCGACCATTCTTGACATTATTCAACTTCTCTTTGTCGGGCATTATTGTGTTTTCGATGCTAAGTCACTCGGTAATTCCAACGCAGCATTTGCCCTTGAAGCATTCCGTTCAAATCCGCTTGTTGCAATCCAACAGGACGGAGACTTGAGCCATATTGAAGACAATACACGATTGAACTCAATAGCCTCCCACGATGAGATGCTGGTGAACGAGAAGCATAAGACACAGTACTCCACTCGCTTCAACAGCTTCATGTTCATGGGTACGAACAAACCTGTGCGAATCACAGATGCAAAGTCAGGTATTATCCGACGTCTCATTGATGTGATCCCAACAGGCGATAAGATTCCGCGAAAAGAGTATGACCATCTCAAATCGCAGGTCAAGTTCGAGCTTGGAGCAATTGCAAAACATTGTCTCGACGTTTACCTTGAGGACCCGAATCGATATGATAACTACATACCGATGAGAATGATGGGTGCCTCGAACGATTTCTACAATTTCGTTGAGTACTATTACTCGACTTTCGAGCGTGACGATGGAACGACTCTCAAAGGTGCTTGGGAAAAGTACCAGACGTACAACAAGGATGCGAATGTACCGTATCCACTGTCGTATCGCTTATTTAAAGAGGAGCTCAAGAGTTACTTCAAGGAAGTCAAGGAACGTGCCAATGCAGATGACGGAGGTCGTGTTCGCAAATGGTACGGTGGATTCAGAAAGGAAAAATTTGCCCTGGAAGAATTTTCTGAAAAAAGTTCCAAAAAGTCTGACGGCGAGAAGAAACCCGAATGCTGGTTCAAGCCAAGGGATCAGGCATCTCTCTTTGATATTCTTGCCACAGATTATCCAGCGCAATACGCCTCTGAAGAAGGAATCCCGCAGAGGAAATGGTCGAACGTACAGACGAAACTGAAGGATCTTGACACATCGCAGCTTCACTATGTCAGAGTTCCTGTAAATCACATTGTGATCGATTTTGATATTCCAGACGAGAACGGCAATAAGTCACTCGAGAAGAATCTGGAAGCAGTCAGCAGATGGCCTCCTACGTATGGAGAGCTGTCCAAGAGCGGTCAGGGCATCCATCTCCATTATATTTATAAAGGAGATCCGACAAAACTGAGCCGCATCTTTGACGACAGAATCGAGATTAAGGTGTTTACGGGAAACATGACCCTGAGAAGAAAGCTGACGAAGTGCAATGATCTTCAGATAGCCGAAATCAGCTCAGGTTTACCATTGAAAGGAGAAGATAAATTGGTAAACACGGAGACTGTTAAAAACGAAAAGGCCATTCGTACGCTTATTAAGCGTAACCTCTGCAAAGAGTACCATCCCGGAACAAAACCCAGTGTTGACTTCATCAAGAAAGTCCTTGACGATGCTTATGCAAGCGGTGTTCATTATGATGTGAGCGACATGTTCCAATCCGTTCTCACGTTCGCCTCGAACAGTACACATAACGCAGACTATTGCACAAAGCTCGTTGCTGAGATGAAGTTCAAATCTGAGGACAGTGAGCCTCCGGGAGACGAATATCAAATCAAAAAGGATATTTTGATATTTTTTGACGTTGAAGTTTTCATTAATTTGTTTGTTGTGTGCTACAAGGCGCTTGGAGATGATCAGCCTGTTGTCAGAATGATTAATCCGACGCCACAGGAAATTGAAGAGCTCACGCAATACAAGTTGATAGGTTTCAACTGTCGACAGTATGATAACCACATTCTGTATGCCAGAATCCTCGGTTACACAAACGAGCAGCTCTATCATCTTTCAAAGACGATTATTGATTCAGAGAAAGGCGCTAAAATCGGCGGTAAGTTCGGCAATGCGTATAACTTGTCTTACACGGATATTTACGACTTCTCTTCGAAGAAACAGTCCCTGAAGAAATTTGAGATTGAGCTCGGAATTCACCATCAGGAGCTTGGTTTGCCTTGGGACGAGCCGGTACCTGAAGAGCTTTGGGATAAAGTTGCGGAATACTGTGCAAATGACGTCATCGCAACAGAGGCGGTCTGGAACGCACGGCAGGAAGACTTTATGGCAAGGCAGATTCAGGTTGAGCTTGTTAAGGCTCTCCACGGTATCAGCACAGTAACAGTCAATGACACAACCAACTCGCTGTCTGAGAAAATTATATTTGGATCGGACAAAGACCCGCAGACTCAGTTCAACTACAGAGATCTCTCGAAACCTGTCAGTTGGACACAGTATTCCGAGTATCGTGAGAAGTTCGGCGACAAGTATGTGTTCCACGTGTTTGATGAGAACGGACTTCCTACGTACGAGGTTTACGATGGAGACGGGTGTGTGGCGTTGCCTGATGGATATTCCATTCTTCCGTTCTTCCCGGGATATAAGTTTGAATATGGCAAGTCAACTTATCTTGGAGAAGAGATCGGAGAAGGAGGACGTGTCTATGCAGAACCCGGAATTCATCTTGGTGTCTGGGATGGGGATATTTCCTCGCAGCATCCGCACAGTGCAATTGCTGAGGTCTTATTCGGACCAAAGTACACAAGGATATTTGAGGAAGTCGTTGAGTCACGTGTTGCAATCAAGCATAAGGACTTCGATCTTGCAGTAACTTATCTAAACGGCGTTCTCAAGCCTTGGCTTACGGATGATAATGCGCCCGGTCTTGCTCAGGCACTGAAGATCGTCATCAACGCAATCTACGGTCTTACCTCAGCGAAGTTCACAAACCGGTTCCGCGATCCTCGAAATGTCGACAATATCGTTGCAAAACGCGGTGCACTCTTTATGACACTTCTTAAGAGCGAGGTCCAGAAGAGAGGTTATCAGGTTGCTCACATCAAGACGGACTCCATCAAGATACCGAATGCGACGGATGAGATTCGCAATTTCGTCATCAAGTTTGGTCACGAGTATGGATATTCGTTCGAGACAGAAGCAGACTTCGATAAATTCTGCCTTGTGAATGATGCAGTGTATGTTGCAAAGTACAAGGAGCCGCTCAAAGACAAAAAGACTGGCGATGATATTTGGTGGACCGCGACTGGCACACAGTTCCAAGTCCCGTATGTATTTAAGACCTTGTTCTCCGGTGAGGAGCTCAAGTTCGATGATTACTGCGAGACAAAGTCTGTTGCAAAGGGGTCCATCGTCATTGACATGAATGAGAAACTGCCTCAGCTGAGTGCGGTTGAAGTAAAAGAACTTGAGGATTTGCAGAAGATGCTCGAACCCGATGCAAAAGTGTCGAAGGAGAAGATCCTCAAGCGGTATGAACTCACGGACGACATGGTGGAGGTTAGACTCACCGAGCTTCGTGAGAAAGAGAGTAAGTCTCACAATTATATTTTCGTAGGACGTATTGGGCAGTTCTGTCCGATCGTTCCCGGTGGAGAAGGCGGTGTACTCTACCGGAATGCTGACAATAAGTACTATGCCGTAGCAGGAACAAAGGGCTACCGATGGCTCGAATCAGAGATCGTGAAAGAGCTGAATAAGCAGGATATGATAGACGTAAGCTATTATGATGCTCTTGCAAATGAAGCGATTGAAACGATCAATTCTGTCGGTATTGCTTGCGGTTACGGTGACTATTACAAGTTAGTTGATAAGGAGCCGCCAGCAGATTGGCCTCCTGAAACACCGAAATTCTAATTTATATTTTCTAAAACCATAAAAGGAGTTTTATTATCATGGAAGAAATCAAGTACACAGTTCTCGAAGGCAACAAGCTCAAGATCAGCGGTCTCAGAAACAGCAACATTACCTATCGCAACTTTGCCGGTGAGAAGACACAGTTCAACACAAACGGCACTCGCAAGTTCACAATCCGCTTCTACGATGCAGAAGCAGCTCAGAAGCTCAAGGATCTCGGCTGGAATGTCAAGATCAAGATGCCGAAGAATGAAGATGGCGATCCCTTCTACACGCTCGAAGTTAAGGTCCGCCTAGACCTCGATTGGGTGAAGCCGAAGATCGTTCAGTTCACGCATGACAGACGGATTCAGATCACGGAAGACAACATTGCCAACTTTGACCGCGTTGAGTTCGACAGGGTTGACGTTGTACTGAGACAGTATCCGTGGAAGAACATGACTGGTGCATCCGGCATCTCTGCACAGCTCAGCGAAATGTACGCAAGAACTGCGGAACCTATCCTCGAGGCTGACTGGGCATCTGAGGAAGCTCCGGATGACGATGATGTGCCGTTCGATATGTAATCGCGAAATTAGCATCTTCAGTAATGGGAGTAAATCCTAATTTATATTTACTGGAGGAAGTTAATGAAAAGCTTGTTTATCACCTTAAACAAAGACAAGAACATTGTGACATTTCCAGATGGCACATATGACGACTGGTCCATGTATGGAAAAAATGTAGAAGACGCAATTGACTTCTATAACGACATCAATGGATACGGTTGCTGGTGTATGCTCATCGGAGGTGCGGCAGTCCTTGTCGGAGTTGCAACGGGTGTAATTGCAACAGCGATCATTAAGGCGAAAAAGAAAAAGAATCAGGAAGAAACCGAAGAGGAGAAGGGGTCCTAACAGGGCCTCTTTTCTTCTTTTATATTTTCAAAAGGAGTGTAAACAATGATTGTAAGAAGAGAAATGGGTGTAAGCACCAATATCGCCGGGTTCAAGATTGGCGATAAGATATTTGTTGAACCTCAGGGCTACGGCATGTTCAAAGCAACGCTTCAGAACTTCGATCAAGAGGACAAGAACATCGGTATCTTCATGTTCGATTGCTGCGTCGACTATTGCTATAACCGTAATGACTGTGATCGTACACTCGAGCTTGTCTACAAGGAGTTTCCCGAGGAGCTGAAGCCAAGACTTAAGTCTGTTGATCTGCCGACAATCGGTATGATATTTGGTCACGACAGCAGCGAATACAAGAGATGGGCTGAGCCAGACAATGACAGTCGGTTCCTGCTCATGCGTGACCGTCACAACCGGATCGTGGTAGACAACATCGACGCAGATGACAGTCCGATGTGCTACTGGCTCAAGAACCGCGAAAAGAGAGTCGAGGAGACATATTCCTACGCTGTCAACTATCTCGGCAACCTCGAGTCGATCTATTACAGACCTACTAACGCTGCTATCGGTATCCGTCCGGTGTTCTCAATGGATATTTCTAATCTGTGAGGTAAACAATGCCTATCCGAATGATTATTATCCTTGTGGTTGTCATCATTGTTCTGGCAATCTGTTTCAAGGATCCCATCTACAAATGGTTCAAAAACACTTTCAAAAAGTAAAGGAGAAAACAAAATGACAAATGGAGCAAAGAAATTCATTACCGCCCTCATCCTCCTCGCAGTATGCCTTGTTGGAGGAATCATTATCTATGCAGCGACACACGAGACCATCCCTGCCGGTTATGTAGGATATGTCTATGACCGTACCGCAACACCTGAAGACAATGTCATTGAAGGAACGTCTGTTATCGACAACGAGCGAACAGGACGAATCACAGTAAACCCTGTAACACAGGACGTTCTGAGATACCCTACGACGATCATCTCGGAGAATTGGACTAGACTTGCGGAAGGCGACAATAAGGTCGATATGTCCATGTCTATCGCCTCGAAGGAAGGTAAGAACATCGATGCGGATGTCTACATCAGTGTTCGCCCGATTGACATCGGCAAGATCATCAAGTCATTTGGCACGAAGTCTTTCGACTCGATCATCAACAATGATATTTATGGTCTGAGCAAGGGTAAACTCAACGGTGTAACGCAGGAATACTCGGTGTATGACGTACAGGCAAGCAGAACGGAGATCCAGCAGAAGGTATCCGATGTACTGAAGACGGTCCTCTATGATATTTACGGCGTAGAGCTGATCCGATTCGAACTCGGAACTCTGATTCTACCTGAAGATATTCAGCTTAAGATCGACCAGAAGACTGAGGCTCAGAATGAAGTTGAACTCGCAAAGCTGGAAAGAGAGAAGCAGGATGAAATCAACCAGCAGATCGTAGACCAGCAGAAAGCACAGTCTCAGAAAGAGCTTCTCCAGAGACAGGCTGAGGCAGATGCAGCGGCATATGAAGTTGCGAAGGAAGCACAGGCCCAGATCGATGCACAGAAAGCAAAAGCAGAGGTTGCACAGATCAAGCGTGATGAAGCCGAAGCAGAGCAGAGAAGCCGTGTTGAGATCGCTAAGATGCAGGTTGAAGAGGCTGAGCTAATGAAGAAAGCAGAGCTTGAGAATCAGGAGACTCTCACTGACAAGTACTTCCGTGATCGTGAACTGGATATTCAGGAAGCAGCAGTTAAGGCCATCAACGGCTCTGTAAAGACGATCATCACCTCTGGCGACGGCGAAGGATATGGTGGACTCTTTGGCATCAAGGAGATTCTTGACTCTGTTGGAGAATAAAGAAAGGTGTGATATTTTATGCTAAGAGGAGAGTGCCTTGATACAGCGAAGAACTGCGTCTGTGGTAAGCGTGAACAGGATTACGGGTCTCCGGAAGATAATTTTAGCGTGATTGCAGACTATTGGACCACGTACCTGGCTGCAATCTTTCAGCGTGGTCAGCCGAGACTCTATGGTGCCGATGTTGCACATATGATGGCTCTGATGAAAATCGGAAGGATCACGACTGGCACTGCAACGGATGACAGCTATGTAGACCTTGCTGGGTATGCTGCTTGTGCCGCTGAATTGCAGGATCGTTTTGAAAAAGAGATGCAGGAATTAAAGGAGAGTGATTACTGATGAGCAAAACATTCAAACTTGGTCATATCGTTGTAACAAAAGAAATAGATGAGCTGATGAAGCAGAGTCCGATGTTCAGCAGGTTTGTTACGACCTCTCTTGGTAGATACGCAAACGGCGACTGGGGGGACAGCAGTGACGAAGACAAAGCAGCGAATGATGCAGCCCTTGACAGCGGCGAGAGAATCTTCGCTTCGTATGGGCATGAGAAGTCGAAGAAGCACAAGAAGATCTGGATCATCACTGAGGCAGACAGAAAAGTTACGACAATTCTGTTCCCGGATCAGTATTGATATTTGAGAAAGGAGCTGCTGACAGATGGTTACAGGAGCGCTGCCAACCTATGAGTTTCCGGAGCTTAACAGAATCCTTTTCTTTACGGAATTTCGTATGGATCGCAATTATACGATCTGGAGACTGTATAAGTGCGGTGTAAGTCAATATGATATTGCCCACGTGGTCGGATGTCAGCAGCCCGTTGTCAATTACCACTTGCTGAGAATCCTCAACCTTGGCGACGACAATGCCATTGAGGAGTATTTTCAGATGGCGTTTGTGCTTGATGATATTTTGAAAGACGACTTGAAGCAAGACCCGGACAAGTTCGTCACTAACATCATGACAACGCTCTGGAAGAATGATATTCGATCGAGAAAGAAACTAAAACACACCAGTTTTGCACGATTCAAGGCCTTGCTCAATACGACAGGAATGAGACGAGCCGGTAGAATCGGACAGATTGCGCTGGAAGAATACCGCTATCGCCTGAAGACGGGTGAAAGCACTTACAATTTATATTCTAAAATTGCTAAAGGAGAACCTAAAAATGGCAACCAATAAAAAGAAGAATCAGGAGCCCAAAGAAACAAGGCTCGAAAGAAACCATAAGATCTTTGATCTCTATCTCAAGGGTATGACTTCCTATGAAATTGCGAAGTCTCTCGACATGAGCGGATCCACGGTCAGAAATGTTCTGCGCTCTCTTGAACGAATTCACGTCAAGAATGCAAAAGACGCAAAGACGTATTTCACCATCGGCTCTCAGATTAGCACGATTCTCAGAGAAAACGGCTTTGATCCCGATGCGTATGCCGCACGTGTTACCAATGCTCTGTGGGTATATGGCTATACGACGCCGACAAAGCTGAAGAAACTGTCCGATGACGAGTTCAACGAATTCCTTTGCACGAAGAGACTGCGAATGGCTGGCTTTGCTACATGGGAAGCGGTCCGGCAGTTCAGAGAGTACTCGATCCTGAATCCGGTTACGAAGAAAAGATGCGCTAAATGATATTTGAGCTATACGGAGGTTCACTATGGGATTCAAGAGAGATCTTGCAAAGGATGGCATGGTACATGGACAGTCCTACAGCAACTATCAGGATCGCAAAGTAAGAAATGGCCGTAAGCCAAATCAAGCAAAGATTGATATTTGTCTCAACTGCACAAAGGAAAAGTGTACTGGGACAAAGACGTGCTTCAAGAAGATGAGGGCAAAGGAGAATAATGCCGAATGTAATTCTTGATGACTATCAGATTGACGCCGTAAATCGAATGAAAAACGGCTGCATTCTTTGCGGGGACGTTGGTTCCGGAAAGTCTCGTACAGCTCTTGCATACTACGAGAAAGACTTCCGTGAGCATGGGTCTTCGATGCCGCTTTATATTATCACAACTGCAAAGAAGCGTGATACGAAGGAGTGGCCTGAGGAATGTGAGCCGTTTGGAATGCCGTTTGTCGGAGACATTGTCGTTGACTCATGGAATAACATTGAGAAATACGTCGGTGTCTCCGACGCATTCTTTATATTTGATGAGCAGCGTGTTGTAGGATCAGGAGCTTGGGTGAAGTGTTTTCTCAAGATCGTGAAGAAGAACCGATGGATTCTCTTGTCAGCAACTCCGGGAGACACGTGGAAAGACTATATTCCGGTTTTCATTGCGAACGGCTTTTATAAGAATCGCACTCAGTTCGTCCATGAGCATATCGTCTATTCTCAGTTCACAAATTTTCCGAAGATTGACAGGTATCTCGAGCAGGATAAACTGAAACGATATCGCAATCAGATTCTCGTGAAGATGGACTACAAAAAGCGAACAGAGAGCAAGCATGAGGATGTCATGGTTGAGTATGATATTTTGAAGTACAAAAGCCTTGCTCGTGACATGTGGAATCCTTGGAAGTGTGAGCCAATTGACACTGCCGGTGAGCTATGCTATGCACAGAGAAAAGTCTGCAACAGCGATCCAAGCAGGGTAGAGGCTCTTGAGAAGATACTTAAGAAGCATCCGAAAGCTATTATATTTTATAACTTCGACTACGAGCTTGAGATTCTTCGGAATTTCTGTGAAGAGCGAGGAATCATGTATGCAGAGTGGAACGGACATAAGCACGAAGATGTCAGAACTCTCAGCGGTGACTCTTGGGTATATCTGTCTCAATACAGCGCAGGAGCTGAGGGATGGAATTGCATCACAACGGATACAACGATCTTCTACTCGCAGAATTATTCCTACAAGACACTGAAGCAAGCGACGGGCCGAATTGACAGACGCAACACGCCGTATGATATTTTGTACTACTTCCATCTTCGTTCTTTTGCCGGGATTGATGTTGCGATCAAGCGGGCGCTCAAGGAGAAGAAGCAGTTCAACGAACAAGACTATGTATCGAGTAGATATTCTTCGCGAAAGTTTCATGCCGTATAATGAAACCTTAATAGACAAAAGGAGTTATAGGTATGAAAAAATTCAAACTTACAGCAATACTGTACTTTATTACAGCGATAGTCGCTACAGTATTCTATCTGTATTATGCAGTTGATGCATATATCAAAGATCGGAAAATGTGGGCTGATGGTTGGCGCATAAGGAATAAGGACGGTATTCCTGTGCTTGTGAATGTAAAGACCAAAGAAAAAGCTTCTATAAGATCTATGAGAAAAGTAGAGGACTGGATTGAGACCTGAAACATGGTCTCTTCCTTTTTATATTTTCAAACAAAATTAAATAAGAGTAAAGAAAGGATTACAACAATGGCAAGCATGATGTACAAAACCGAAAGACGAATCAACATCCAATTCACGCTGAATGATATTTCCGAAGAGACTTGCAATAAGATCGTGGAATTCATTCAGAAAGTCGTCGATGAAGAGAATCGGGCAACTCCTTCAATCAATGTCCTCGATGAGCTCATCATTGCGAGGAAAGAAGAGGAAGAAAAGAAAACCGTCTCCCATGATATTCCCCTTTCGTATAACCTTGTAAAGGTCGAAAAGAGCGGGAGAAAGAAGAAGGATGAGCGAATTGACGAGATTCTCGACCTCTATATGGACTACAAATCCCAGCCGAAGAATTACGATCTGGTGAAGATGACAACGCATGAGTTCATTGAGAATAATCCCGTCTACGAAGGATGCTCTCCCATTGCTGTTGGGAAGAAGCTGACAAAGATCGCTCATGACTATGCCGATATTATTCCAGAACCGGAAGTGACGATCGGAAAAACACCGGGTGGCTCTCCTTCAAAACTCATGGTCTACCGCGTGCCTGTTCGCAAGACAACATATGGCAGCCTCATCAAGAAGTGCAGGGAGCAAAACGGATTGAGTGTTCGCGATTTCTCTGATCTGACTGGCTATGACATTGGTCTTGTTAAATCCTGGGAGGACGACATGAAAACGCCTTCAAATGAAGCAATCGCAAACATTGAGCAGATATGCGGCGGTCATGTCTTCGATGCCATGAGAGCTCAATGATATTTTTGAAAGGATGACTGAATATGAAAGATAAGCGGACAATGATCGTTCTCAGCATTAAGGCTCCTACAATCATGGAGACTGATAAGTTTGAAGCAATCAAGAACATTGTACATGAAAAAGTAGTGGTACCGCTCAACTGTGACCCGAAAGTCCATTGCGCTTACAACAAGTATGACCATCACATTCTGGATCTTTATATTTTCAAAGATGGACAGCTCAAGAAGAGTGTTGCGGCTCGACTTGAGAGGATCATGAAAGATCTCGGCCAGAAGTGGAGATGCTTACTCGCTTGGACATACCTTGTCGTCGATGCGAAGTCAACATGGGCATGAAGTACTGAGGCATGATATGGACGACGATGATATTTTCGAAGCTGAAATACAAGAGGCGCTTGATCAATTAAAAGGCCAACTCGGAGATCTCGATGCATTTGTCACGTTCAAGCTCAGAGAGCAAGAGTTCCGTGACCACCACATCTTAGTGGATGGAGAGCTCATGGAGATCGGAGAGATGCCGAAAGAGGCTCTTGCGTTTGATATTCCGAAGCCGAAGAAACAAACGCTGCCTCGTGGAAACTCTGCGTCATCTGTTCTAACAATTGATACAAATGTTGCAGAGGACGGATCTGATATCGCAAAAGAATGGGAGCTGCTCTTTGGAGTGGCTGCACAAGAAAAATACAGAAAAGAAAAAGGAGAAAACAACAATGGCTGACAACAAGAAACTTGAGCGACTCTATAGAGGTGAACGCAGAAGTGCCGCAGCAACAGTGATCGGATTTGTGACACTTGTGCTCGGGATCATCTCTGCTGCTGGATATTCTTCTGCAATCGAACAGGAGAAGTACAATGATCCTGAATACCGTGCTCAGAAGGCTAAGGAGCGTGAAGAGCAGCAGAGAATTCGTGAAAAGGAGCTCGATCTTGAAAGAGAAAAGCTGAAGGTTGAGCAGGAGAACAAACGGCTCGATGAGGTTCGTGAGAAGAACTTCAACATTCTCCGCAAGATTGATGAATATGCCGATCAGACAGATGAACTTGACGACTACGGCATGGTCGATACGGCCTACCGCATTCGTGATCTTCTGAAAGCTGAAGGAATCACAGAGCAGACTAAGTACCGGGCAATGGCATGCATCTCTGGGTTTGCAGATTCCTGCGGTCATTACGATACGCAGGATAAGCTCGACGACATCATTGATGAGATCAAGGCAACCATCGACTGATATTCTGCAATTGTCGCGAAAAATACATGCCTCTTAATGGAAACACTCAAAAATTTCATGGAGGTATTTAACAATGAAGGATATCATTAAAGAGGACATTGAGGCACTGTGGGACGAGTTTAAGAACGCAGGAAATGGTGTGCTCTGGGTAATCAAAGGAGTATTAACGATTATCTACAGAGCGCTCATCATCTTCTGCGCAACTACTACGATCCTCGGTGAGATCATGGTTCTGTGTGCTGAGAAACTCATTGAAGCATACAACAGGATCAAGAGTGAAATCAAAGAAAGGGTTGAGGCCTGAACAGGGTCTCTTCTCTTTCTTTTGATATTTTTGAAAGGAGAGTAAATAAGAGTGAAAAAGTATATGTATTGGTACAGTCATGAAAACAACAGACTCGAATGCTGTGCCGGGAAGATGGAGGATAACCCATATCGAAACGACTCATTGGTATTCATCTCCGATAACGACAAAAAGAAATATGTGTTTTCCAAAGACGAATACAGTGATTATGAAGTAGTTCGTTCTAAACTTTTCATGCCAGAACGCAATGACGATCTTGCAAGAAAAATACTGCTGGATGATGCAATCATACCGATGAGCCGTTTAATGGAAGAGATACGAAAGCTTCAAAAGCAATTAAATATTATCGAATGTGGAGAGATCCATTTCGATACTGTGCAGTAAAAAAAAAAAAAGAAAGGATAAATAAATGAAAATCAGAGAGGTGAGTAATTATCTGAGCACGATCGACGGCGAAGCTGAAATTTCCCCGGAGTTTGATCTCCAGAAATGGTTTCCGAAGCCATGTCCGGATAAAGAGCAGCTTCATATTCGGGGCAGAGGTGCGGCATTTGGATCAGTCGCATTTTATGATCCGGACGATGAAGTCAGCGAGTACATCAAGAATAAAGGTGAGTGGTATGCCGCACGGCATGGGATGCTTATGAGTGCAGCTAGAGCAAAAGTGTTCCAGGCACTTCATGAAGGCGGATATTTGGTCTTCTCACACAAGGATCAATATTCAAACACGGCAAAGTTCAAATTCAGGCCATCTGACTACTATCAGTTTATTGGCAAATACGCTGTAGAGCCTCTTGATAAGGAGGATTTCAAGTAATGAAAGAGAGAATTATATTTAGTAAAAAAGAAGCTATCTTAATGCTTGCTTGTAATGCGGCATGTGCCATAGGTAGTATTTGCTTAATTATCTATAGAAGAGCTCTTGAGAAAAGATATTCTGAGCTTGGAGACGACTATAATAAGCTGATTGATAAGTATAATGAGCTTACAACTAAGTATAATGCTCACATTGATGATCGAAAAAAATTTAACGAAAACGTAATTGACTGCCTGAGTGATGATCTTGAGCAAAGCATTATATTTTGCGACTTAACTGATTCGCTTCTTGATAAGATCGAGAATGGCGAACCGATCGACGCAACGGTACGAGTCAATCTAAGAGAAAGTGTTAAAGAACTGAGAAGACAAAGCTATCAGAGTCTGAGACTTTATGCAGATATTCCGCTGCAAGTGGATAAAAAGGAGAAATAACGATGGTAATCACTGTTTATGACTGGAACAATAAACCGAAATTCGTTGACGTGCCGGCAGAGAGCATCGACGACATTGTCTCAATTGATATTCGCATACTCTCCGGCGACGAAACCGGTTCCATTAATCTTAAAGATGGCACTACTATCCTGTTCGACGCCAGTGATGACCGCTGCATGACGTATTATGATGGAGACTATACGTTAAGCAATCCTGAAGACATCAAAAAATGGATCGAGTTCAAGCTTGACAATTCTCGCACAATCTCTTACATCAGGAGAGATCAATTCGATACGGATATTTGAAAGGAGAAAGAAGATATGAAGAGGTTTATTTGCCTGATTATGGTGATGCTTGTCCTTTTAGTCACTATTGCATCATGCGGAGGGGCTAGCCCGGGATATAATCGCGAATTCTATGATGCCACATGGAACTTCAATTATTGTTATATTTACATCGGAGGAGAGAAACTGGTTGAAGGAAAGGTTGACAGTTGGCTCGACTTTGAAAACTCTGATATGGTTCAAGTAAAAGTTGAAGGAAAGATCTATTTAACTCACTCATCAAATGTAGTTCTTGTGAATCAGTAAATTTGCATGATTGATATTTGAAAGGAGAATAAGTATGGGTAACCGTGCGATCATCACTACTCAGAAGGATTTCGATAATAACGGAATTGGGGTTTATATCCATTGGAACGGCGGGTATGATAGTGTATCTGCTTTTCTGAAATACTGCGAGCTTCGTGGATTCAGACCGCCGGAAGAGGATGGCTATGGATGGGCAAGACTCTGCCAGATCATCGGGAACTACTTTGGAGGAGACTTGTCCATTGGAATCGATATGCTCAGCAAGCTCCCTTTGAAATACTGCGACAATGGGGTTTATATTATCGAGAAGTGGAAAGTCGTTGGGCGACAGTATACCTATGGCAAGAGCGAGCAGGTGAATTACGACCTCTGTGATATGGTCTGCGCCATCAATAAAGCTCAGCCGAGAAAAGACAGGCTCGATAAACAAATTATTAAGCAGATACTGAAAGGAGAAAATGACAATGCTGGTAATTGAAAACACAAGGGTCTTTGGATTCGAGGACGCTATCAGGGGAATGAGAAATCCCATGAATTCCTGGCAGAATTCGGACAGTAGATTCGAGGATGATGTCGGTTATCATGATATTTGTAAGGAAAGCTACTCGGACGAAAATACCTCTGATCATTATGACGATTATCCGCGTCCAACACTCATTGGAGCAGCCGACAAAGACCTGATGAAGCGTCTTGCTTCTGCCGGGAAAGATCATGCGAAGTACCGGAGGATGATCGTAGTGTATGCCGACCTGATTGCTCCACTCTATTGGTGGAAGGAGTATGATACATACAAAGTCGGGACCGTTGCCAACTCCTGTTCGACAATGCATAAGATTCAGGCGAAGGGATTCGATATGGAGGACTTCTCCTTTGATCACTTATTTGATCAGCAGGATGACGAGCACGCTTGCTTCACCGATCTCCCGTTTGCAGAAAAAGATCTGGGAATTTGTCCCAAGATGCTTATGTGGGAGCTCATCAAGATGCTGAATAAGTATCGCAAATTATATTTGGAAACCAAAGACAAGCGTTACTGGTGGCAGATGATCCAGCTCCTCCCGAGCTCCTACAACCAGAAGCGGACGGTCATGCTGAACTACGAAGTGTTGGCAAACATCTATCCGGCAAGAAAGGCTCACAAGTTGGACGAGTGGCACACCTTCTGCGACTGGATCGAGAGTTTGCCGGAGAGCTGGATTATTACGGGGGAAGAAAAAGATGCCTGAAGTCGGTGATATTTGGGACATTCCCTGCAATCCCTATACCGTGCTAATTGTTCAGATTTACAATGATAATGAAGAAGCGACTGATGCACTCTGCTTGTATAATACCGGATGGTCTGAAGGATCAGCATGGTGGACTTACAGTACAACTCAAATTACTTTTACGAAAAGCGAGCTTAGTCAGAGATATAAAAAGATCGGACATATTGATATTTCTGAGCTAGACAAACTGTGAGGATGTTATGACTTATCAAGAAGTTAAAAAAGATCTATTTGAGGTCCCTGCTTTCTATCATCTTGCGCATTGCATCAACGGTGCTTATACTCTTGGGGCTGGGATCGCGAGAGAGTTTGATGATAAGATGGATATGAAATATTGGCTTATGCAGCTCTATCCGATTCAAAAAGGGGAAGAATCTAAGTATATTGGTAAAGCTCTTCTTGTTGGACGTACCTTCAACTTAGTCACAAAAGTACATCATTACGACAAGCCGACTTACGAGTCTTTACATTCTGCTCTGGAAGACATGCGAGACCAATGCAAGAAACTTGATATTCACTATCTCGCAATGCCGAAGATTGGATGCGGACTCGATCGGCTCGACTGGAATAAGGTAAGCACAATGATCAAAGAAGTATTCAGCGATCTCGATATTGAGATACTGGTATGCCATCTTTAAGGAGTCAATATGGACTACAAAGAGGTTTATGAAACATTAAACGATAAGCAGCGCAAAGCACTTGCAGGCACAATCGATTATGCTGTGACAGCCAAAGCTACCGATTGTATAGTAATGCTTCTGGCAATGAAATCTGTTCTTGAGAATGATGAAGATCTATGCCTGAATAAGTATCAACTTATGCTATTCAATGATATTTTAGTGTACATTATCAAGAACAGAGAGCACATCAAAGAAGTGATCTATGAAGCAATGAAGAAGGAATTCTTTGAGAGCATGGATCGATTGATGGCTGAGCAAGATACGTTTAGACAAGAGATGTTGGGAGGCAATAAATGAATAGACTTCTAACAAATTGTCCGAACTGTGGAGCTCCGTTACGAGCGGATGGATATTGTGAATACTGCAACACAAAAGTCCGTTATGCAAATGAAGTAGAGCTGTTCAATCTCGATGATATTTTTAGACCAAATGAAGTCGAAATTGTATTCAAGGCCGTAAAGGACAAAGATCTGGTCATATTAATCCCCTTCAAAGGCATCGTGTCGAGCATAACGCAGTCATACGATGAAGAAACGCTCTATGCAGACAACCTGCCTATCCATGTGTGTCTTGACCCCAGAATTGAGATTACACTTAATGGACGGATTGATAAAAACATTATAAACCACAAGGAGGAATAACCTATATGGATACAGAAATGCATGACAAGACGATCAATGATATTTACAAGAAGCTCGAACGTCGGGCAAGACTGGAGCAGCTCTCGGAAGAGTGCAATGAGCTCGCTAAGGCTTGTCTGAAACTTGTGAGAGCAGAAGGCAACGGCAATCCCTGTACAATTACAGAAGAAGAAGCCATCAACTCTGTTATTGAGGAGTATTCCGACGTAACAGTCGCAGCTGATGCTCTGATGCAGGATCTCAAAGACTCTGTCGATTATGATATTTACGACAGAATCGAGACAATTGCCGAAGCGAAGATCAAACGCTGGAATGATCGGCTTGAGAGAGGGAATGCACATGTCTAATCAGAATGATAAAAACACTAAATACATCAAGAGACCGTTTGGAGATAGAGTCGTTGACTTCCTTGCTGCGGTCTCTTTGATTCTCTTCACGCTGAGACTTTGCGGGGTGATTGATATTCCGATCTGGAAAGCATTCATTCCTGTCGCCGTTCCGTATGCTGTCGGGACATTATCGACACTGCTTGCCGGGATCGCAGGACTTATAAACGGTTCAATCAATAGTCATAAAGAGTAAAAAAATGGAGGAATTCACAAATGATGAACATTCACAAACTCAACAGAACAAAGCATTCCGTAATCAACCTTATACAGGATATTTTCGAGCTTGGTCTCATGGTATTCTTCTTCGCGGTTGGATTCTGGCTCTTCTGCACGATGATCGTAGAAGGAGCTCATGCCGAAGCTGTGGAACCTGTCTACAACGAATATGGCGATGTGATCCTCGAGAATGGACACGTCGTTACATTGCCGGTTGTAACCAGTGATGAGATCTATACAGACTCGCATGGAGCAACAGCAACTGGATGGGAAATTGAAGAGGCTATCCGCAAGATCATGCTTGAGGCCGGTGGAGAAAGTGAGGCAGATATTCGGGCTCACGTTGAAGTAGACTTGAAGCGGCTGCTCTACTGTCAGGTCGTTGGCGGTTACGATGACTGGGGAACAAGCTTGTGGGGTGTAACTCATAGTCATGGATTCCTCGAAACAAATACGAGACTCTGGACACCGGATGCAGAGCCAACTGATCTTGTGCGTGCTATCTGGTGGGACGTTTGGTGGAATGGATATTTGTCCGACTTCAGAGTGCAGAACTATCGAAGTGGATGGTATCACAGTTCTACATGGTCAACACCAGCATATCAGATTGGCGCGTCTTATTATTCGATAAATAACTATCAGGACTTCTCTATGTTCGATCTGGATGAGAATGGTGTACTCTCTTATCCGGATTGGGCATGGGGAGGATGCAATAAGGTGAGTGAGAAATAATGGATATTACAGTTCAACTTGGAGCGGTTGTCGGCTTCATTATGATGGCTATAGGATGTATTGGGTCTTGTATTATTTGCGGCTCTGGGCTCGGTAAAGACTTTGATCCTACGTATTACGTCAACATTGGCTGTCTCATTCTTATCATGATTGGCGTTGCACTAATGGTAAATTATTCTTAATATGACATAATTGGGAAGACGTCACGAGATTGTCCGTGATCATGGATGAGCTCGGTCTGAATGCGGACATTCCTGATGATATTGTCGGAGAATTTGCAGAGAGGGGCTACGGCGAAGTCTATCCTAACGGGAAAAAGAGCGCTGAATAAGTTCGTAAATTGATCCGAAAAAAAAATGTAAAACAAGAAAAGAGATCGAGGCTTGAAACATAGCCTCTTTCTCTTTTTGATATTTTCTAAGAAATTGAAAGGAGAAATAAAAATGATGAGTGAGACTGAGTACTATAAGAAAATTGAAGAAAACAAGAAGCTTCTTGATTCGCTCGATTTGCCAAAGCCCGAGAGAGGTGAAGATATTTGGGATTACACCGATCGAGTCGAGGAGGAGTTTAAAAACGTAATTCTAGCGATTCTACCTGAAGATTATGATGGTAATCTCTTTAATTACCTTGATACTTACGATCTTGGCGACTATCTCGGTGATCGATTCAATATGGTATGTGAAGAAGAGATTCGGCATATATTGCTCTGAAGAACGTAAAATAAGAAAAGAGACTGAAAGGAGAAAATGTAAATGAAAACTGTGCAGGAAATGAAAAAGAGGGAATTCTACGAGGTGCCGGTGAAGCCTACTGGCAATGAAGATCTCGAGTTTCATTCTATTGTGATCGTCCCTCAGCGTGAGTTGCATGATAGCGGTTATCGCATCATGGGCTTCGTTGCCGTAGACAAAGACTGCCATCCTATCTGCTGGCTGTCCAAAGATGTTGCTGATATTCTGCATATCGATGGTATCGGCGGATATGGTGACTACGGCGGAAAACCTATTCCGACCCATAGACCGGTCATTGGATGGAAAATCGACTGTCTGCCGTGTGGATATTTGAGATTGTTCTGCAATGGAGTTCTCAAAACAGAAAACAACAGCGGCTGGACCTCAAGCTTCGAGATGTATTACAAAGGGAGAGAGGACAAAGATGGAAACTGAGATTCTGAATGCAAAGATCACAAGCACCTCAATTACCATGGCTGATCATGGAGTGCTGACATTCTGGATTACCGTTCAAGGTGGTGGATGGGGATGCAGTATTGGCGGCTATGTCATCGGGAATGGATATTTGGACGCTGACGACGACTTCTTCAAAGGTTCCGGAGCCGGACTTGAAGCAATGATGCGGATCATGAACACGGTCGGCGTTGACAAATGGGAAGACCTTGAAGGCAAATATGTCCGATGCGTATTGAATGACGGTTGGGGCGGAACTATTACGAAAATCGGCAACATCACGAAAGACAAATGGTTCGATCTCAAGGAGTTCTTCGCCAAGGTGCAGGAAGAAACAGATAGAAAAGAAAAAGCGGTCAAGAAAGGAAATGAACCGCATGAATATTGTAATGCAAAGGTCAATCACTTCTTTGCAGGAGACGTGTTTCACGATGTGATCGAGGACACATATTTCATGACCTTGGAGAAGAGTTACACGAATCGTCAGTATATTCAAGTGGTGCATTTCGATAAAGAAGAGACGCCGGGCTATGAGTATCGAGTTACCAATAAGGATAAAAATTATATTTTTGACACCTGCAAACTCATTCGGCATATCGATTTTGGAAATGAAGACTATCTGTTTAAAGGAGAAAAGTGATGGAAGACAATAAAAGGGAAACACCGTTTGTATATAATCTTGGAGATCAACTCAAGTATATTCGCAGCAAAGGGGAGATGATTACGGTTATTGAACGACGTCACGATATTGAACGACGTCACGAGTATGACAAAGAAACCGGTGCAACAAAGAACATTTATTTACTGACCATTGAGAACTGTGAAGGATGCAATTATACGACTCAAATTTGGGCTCCTGAAAAGTATATGATGGCAAACATGCGTCGAGTTTACTCCCCGAAAGATCCCAAGGCTTTTCTCAAGAAGGAGTTTAACGTGCCGAAAGATATTATCACAGAGGCATTTGATTTCACGGCAAAATATATGAAATGCAGAGAGGATGATAATGCGATAAAAGAGTTTTTCAACCCGGAAGATTTCGAGAAAAAGAGTCACGACGCATTAAGCTGCGGATACTATAAGGCGCTCGAGGAAGAGAATGAGAAACTCAAAAACGAGACCCAAGCGATGAAAGACGAGCTCAAAGAAATGAAGGACGTGCTGGATCGCAAAGGGCATGAGATTGATATTTGGAAAACTGGCTGGTATGACTGCTTGAAGAGTCTTGGCTACTATCTCAATTCATAAGGAGAGTGACTTATAATGGGCTCGAACGGCATTACACAGATAGGCTCATTTACGGTTTGCTCCGTTGACAAGGACGGCAATAAGGAGTTTCTCGGAACACTTGATGGCATTAGGTTAATTGAGAACGCCATTAATACGAAGCCAGAAGCGATAGAAGACCGAGCTAAAATGACATTCTCCCTGCTCAAGCCGGATGAAGTTACGTTTACTGGCAAACTGACGCTGTGGACAAGGATCAAATTACGACTCTGGTTGTGGAGGTCGAAGATACAAATGTGGTGGGCATATAGAAAATTTAAGTGGTCATTCGACAAAGCTGAAAAAGCTCAGGAAAAGCATGAGAAAGTATTGAAAGGAGAATCGAAATGGATTCGAAATTTAAGGTAGGAGATGTTCTTAAATTTGAGGATGGATGGAGAGCTATTGTTGCTAGTGTTCATCTGCAAGCTACGAATTCGAATGAATATTTATATGATTTGTGGACTTGCTACAAAGGAGCCATTAATTGGAATAGCTGGTCAGAATCAGAGTTAGTTGATAAGGTTAAGGTAATAGACCACATTGATATTTCCAGTGTAGTTGGCGGTAAAGAAAGCAATGAGCCGGACTACAAGATGATACTTACTGCCTATTACGTAGCAGAAGCCTCAAATCTAAGGCACATGCTTGTTGGAAAAGAAAGTGAAAATATGGATCTGAAGAATGAAAATATGGATCTGAAGAATGAAAATGCATTTCTCAGACATAAATTGCGTGACGTTGAAGCTCAGCGTGATAAAGTGAAAAATGAGCGTGACATTTTTGAAGAGGAAAACGCAAAGCTGATGCAGAAGATCGCATGCGCAGAAAAGCAACTCGATGAATGTGCAAAACGTATCTATGAAGCATTGGGGCATTTAAGCACTGTTGTTTACAATAAATAATTTATATTAAAAAAACTAAGGAGACTATATGAAAGCTCGAGTGAAATCTGGAAAAGTAAAGATGGCGGATGATATTCGTGAGGCCATGGAAGCTGAGGCTGAACGGATGGCCAAGATCGCAATCGATGAGATGAATCGTGATAACGAAGATGAGCTCGACGCTATGGCTCTTTATATTCTGCACTCTGAGTTTGGGTTCGGGGAGAAGCGCCTCAGAAAATTCTATGAGCGTTTCTCTCTCGGACTCCGGGAGCTTGGTGAACGTTATCAGATGAACGAGTACGAAGATCGGTTGTGGCTTTGCAAGAAGAAACTCAGCGAAGCCGGAATTGATATTTCAAAGTGGAGAAAGGAGAATAAGTAATGGCTTTAATCTTTACAGCACCTGATGAATTTGATCCTTATGTCGAATCACTGCCGGTTAGCGGAGATCCAGTTAAAGTGTTTCTTGCCGGTGGAATTACCGGATGCGAAAACTGGCAAAAGACAGTCATTGATATTTTAGAGAAAGATCTGCCTGACGATGTGCTGATCTATAATCCGAGAAGGGAAGAGTTTGACACAGAAAGCCGCATCTCAGCAAGAGCACAAATTGAATGGGAATTCCGGCATCTTGAAGAGATGGATATTTTCACGATGTTCTTTGCAGCAAGTAATACGAGTGTTGGTCCAATCTGTCTATATGAGCTCGGAAGATACATCCCCAGAATGCAAATGCGATTCCCGACCGATTGGCAGAACAGAATCGTCATAGGCATTGAGGCTGGATACTCCAGACAATTAGATGTAATCGAACAGGTCGATCTTGCTACTGGTTTACAGGTTTGCCCTGTTTTCAATTTCACCCCAGAAATGCATGCAGAAAGAATCAAACAAGCCGTGCGAAAGATGATGAGTTTGAGGATGTTTCGAAATGGAGTAAGAAAATAAGTTATGTATAATTTCAAATACAAAGTCGGAGATGTTGTTTGTTACAAGCTCCCTGAGTCTCCTGTGCAGAATTGGGGAATCGTTCTGAAAGCATATGAGCATCCAGGAGAATACGTTTCGTTATCTTCAGACGTTGAAACTCATACGCCTGTTTACGATGTGATTGCCTGCATCAACGGGGAATTCATGTGGAGTGAAACATATGTGGCTTCTGAGTTTGAAAGATATTCCGAAAAAATGTCTATCAACTCGATGCTTGACCCGATTGCGGCAATCCGGGAGGTAACAAGAGAAAAAGATAAAGGCGCGGACTTGTTATTTGAGCTCGATGAACTGATTAAGTGGACTGCCGATGATCTGTTATTTTACCCTTCTGTTGTGTGGCTTGAAGAGCGTGGTTGCTCTGTTCTTCTGCCTACTCTTATCTGCAAAGTGTGCGATGATTCGATCATATTCATCGATAGACACGGTCAGTTATGTTACATGACTCTTGACGCTTATAATACAAAATGGAGAGCATGGAAGCAATGGGTTCTTCGAATTACACGTATGGACACAAAGTGGAGAGGGGAGACTGAATAATGGCTTTCATCTATCCTTATTATATCAATCCTTATGATGAATCGCTGTCGGATGGCGGGCAGAAAAAAAATGGACTCAAAAAAGAAACATCCGTTTGCGATAACTTGCAGGAAATGCGGGTCCAACTCTGTTGCAGTTTATGCATTCGATCATCATGACTTGGAAATACGATGCAAGAAATGCGGAAATACTCTTCACTGCGGCGTATATCATACCGACAAAGAAGATTATTCGGATTGCTAGAAAGGATGCGGTAAAATGAAATTCATTAAGTTGACAACTTTTCCCGGAGGATATGAGTTCTTTGTAAACGTTGATTATATCGAGAGCATTGCCACAAGATACAATGTACTTGACAAACCAATGGGAGGCACTAATGTTTTGATGAGCAGCGGTAAAGAGCATCTGGTAAAGGAGTCTGCAGAGCAGATTATTGCTGAAATAAATTGGAAGGATCCTGAATGGTATGATATTTTAAACATGGATCAGACTTTAGAAACGATTTACAAAGAAAAGGGGAACATTGAAAATGAATAAAACTGAGATCGTAAAAGATGGTCTTAAATGCTGTATCGAAAACGACTGCGACCACTGCACTTATCAAGATGCTGCGCCTGTAGGATATTGTATGGATGCAGTCATGAAAGACGCGTTTAATGTCATTGATTTATTACAACCTAGAGCGACGGAGAGGGCAAATGAACCTGATATTTCAAATGAGCAAAATGCTAAAATCATGATGCTTACCGATATGAACGATGCATTTGATGTGATTCTCAAATTCATCGCCTCTCCAGAATATGAGTCCATTTTGAACAACATTGACGACAACAAAAATGCCGCATTCATTGGCGGATTAAGTTTCGGGTCTTCGTTAATAATGTCTCGCTGCAAGCGTCGGGCTGCGATTGTGTTTGACAGAGAAGAGAAAGAAGAGTAAGATGGCGACCAAAATTGATATTTGTAAACTGCTCTGTGAACTCGGTTATCATCAATACTCTGCAAGCGGGCTCAAGATGCAGTATCTCATGGAAGTTAACACAACAGGAGGTCCGATGCTGATGTATAAAGTTCGCAATAAGTGCGTCAGATGCGGATATAGATATGATGAAACGATTTTCATTCCTGTGCCTACAGAATTAAAGAAAGAAAAGGAGAATGAAGATGAGTAGCTATGTAAGCGAAATCCTCATTGCAAGGGAGATGCGTAATCCAGTTGAGGAGGTTAGACTCGCACTTAAGTGCTGTCCAGAGAATTCCGGAGATCTCCGTTGCGAGGACTGTCCATATGGATATTTGGATGAGAGTGGAGACGGTGTTCCTTTCTGGAGCTGTGATGAAGAGCATATCATGAAGGCTGCTGAAAGACTTCTTGGCCGACTCGAGAGCAACAACGCTGAACTCAAAGAGAAGCATGAGATCACGGCATGCTGGATCGTACGAGATGGACGGATTCATTGCTCAAACTGCGATGAACAGCCGATCACGAAGATGACGTATAAAAACACGGTACTGTGGGAAGCGGTGAAGAACGCCCATGGTTATGTAAAATATTGTCCTGATTGCGGAGCGAGGATGATCGCATGCGAAGAGAAAGTAAAGGAGTATGAGAATGACGGATGAAGTGTTGAAAGTTCTCAGCACGCTTGATGACGAACAGATTGATATTGTCATCAAATACTTTCATGCTAGATGCGGAGCAAAAGACATGACGGCAAGAGAGCGACAGGAAGCTTTTGGAAGATTCACAACTATGCTATTTAAAGAACTAAATCCGCATCAGCACAAAGCTCTTGTGAATCTCAATAAAGATATCTGGGCTAAGCTTGAACAATTCGAAAGCAATCTTTACGAGAAAGCAATACAGGCCATACTTCAGGCGAAAAAGGAGTATGCGGAATGATTGATAAAGTAGAGAAAGGCCTTGGGCTTTGTTCTGCCTCTAATGATACAAAGTATTGTTGGCAGTGCCCATATAACTATGAAACGCATTGCATCGAGTGTCTGTCTCAAAATGCCCTTGATATTCTGACTAAACTTAAGAGCGAAAACGAATCCCTGAAAGCTGAACTTGGGGCGGCTCAGCAGGCGATCAACAGCATGAAAAGTAAACTGAAAGCGGCCGGATTATACAATAATTGATATTTGAAAGGAGAAAAAAGATGTCGAATAAATATAGAGCTGAGATCAAACTGTATGAGACTGATCTCATTGATATTCTTGCCAGACTGTTTGAGGTAAGTGAAGATGATGTAATTCTGGATGGAGCAGTGTTTGACGAGAAAGGCTATGTCTGTACGGTCATGAAAGAAATTGAGGTTTTCCCTGATCTCAAAGATGAGAAGCCGGAGTACGTGCCGAAAGATACGCCAATTATCAATTGGCCGTATAATCCGACAACCAGCGACAAGAATTGGAATCTCAACCCGCCTTATATTTTCACAGCCGACGCTCCGAATACGAATACGGCCACCTCTGATCCAGATCCGTTGAAGATCACTTACGACGTTGATATCACGTCTGTTTCAAAATCTTCTCAATGAAAACGCCTAAGGGTCAGAAGCTCTGGGAGACGCATCGAGATGAAAAGGGCCGTGTGAAGTGGGCTATTACATCCGACCTCATGCGGTCCAGTTATATTCTCTGGCGAATGCGTGGAGGAGAGCTTGAGAAAGTAAAGTCGGCTTCGAGTCCGATAGGGTTTTATAGGATTATGAAAGGAGAGGGAAAATGATTAAATTGATATTTGGTTCGCTCGGTTTTATTCTTGCAATCGGAGTATTTGTATTTCTCTCAGATTTCTTTGAAAATCGCTATGACGATGCCAGGTCTGGATCGATTAAGGAAAGCCTGTATAAGAGTGCTTCAATCGTATCTATGATTATGACCGGGATCACTGGCGCATCTGCCGTTATATTCATTGCAGTAACAATTGTTAAAATGAATGCGTGAAGCAAAAGAAAGGGATAAAAAAAAATGAAAAAGTTTCTTGCAGGAGTTGCCGTTGGATCTATTGGTACGTTCGGAATGTTGCTTGTTGAGGCAGAGAAAAGGCGTGGCTCGATAAAGCGAATTGCAGCGAAGGCTCTTAGAATGTACGCGGACAAACTTGATCCAAAGTGGGAGCATAATTATGCTGATTACAATACAGATTATAATGCCGATTATTCTCTGTTAGCTATTGAGTATCCGAGCCAAGAAATGGCTGAAAACGTTCTTGGACAATTACTTGATAAGCTCAAGAAAGATGGTATGGTAACGGTTGCTGATTACATGAGTATTTCACATCATATGTCAAAGTACACCGACTATGAATGGGGATGGTACGATCTTCAATCAGCCTATGTATATTGCTATAATGCAAAAGGCGTAACTCACTGGGGTATTCGCCTGCCCGAGCCAATTCATGTCGAACATGTGAACTAAAAGAGGTATAACATGACAAGCTTTGAAGGATATTTGTACAGATTTCGCAAGACACTTGAATGCGGCAAGACAGAAACCGGGATCCAGGAGAAGAAATGGATATTTGAAACATTCCCGGCCACATTCTATCAGATTGGTGTCGGGACGGATGGTATCATGGTTGCAGAGTTTGATTCCGGATACTCAGCTGAGACGGTTCGGCCGTATGAGTTTGCAGTAATTCAGGGCAACCTTGGATATTACTACTGCTGGTCTACGGAACGGAATGTGGAGGAGGCGATCAGGGCTATGGAGAAAATATTCATATACCATCAGCAGAGTGAAACAAACGATTATGCTGATAAGATGAAGTGGCTCACGAAGGCTCGTCAGGATGAGCGATCGAATGGGCCGGACTATAAGACGAGGTATAATGGATGAGCACATGCAGTAAAGCCGTTCTCATAGTCTTGGGGATTTATATTTTCATCGCATTTGGCGTCTACTTTGTCTTATGCGTGATTCACAATAGCGAGTGGGATGAAGTAGACAACTTTGGATTTGCTGTGACATGGCCCGTGGTTGTCATTGCTGGTGCTTTATGGCTTCCGTTCTGGATGCTTAAAAAGGCAGCGAATCGTGTGCATGATTACATTAAAGGCCCGACAGACGAATAAGTAAGTCAATAACGGGGCGTAGCGCAATGGTTAGAGCACCTGTCTTATACGCAGTTGGTTGAGGGTTCGAGTCCCTTCGCCCCTAATTGATATTTTGTCGCGTAAATAACATGCAGTATAATGGAATCATTTCCAAAATCATTTTTATGGAGGTACATCATTATGTTGTATGAGATCGGTGAAAAGTTAAACGATTGGAAACTCGGTGAGAAGACACTGACGAAGATGCTCGTCAAGGGTGGACGCTCTCGTGAAGAGGCAGCCAAGTATCTTGCGGATACACAAAATATTAGGGCTTGGAGCTATAACAGAGGGCTTTACATCTTTGCTGGCTATATGGCAGTGGTTTTCATCGGCGTTCCGTATGCTAAGCGGGTAATCGCAGACATCAAATGGAAGAGAAACTGCAAGAAGATTTTGAAACAGATTCAAGAAAGAGAGACGGTCGAAGAGGCCGAGGAGACTGAGGACGATGCTGAATAAGCATCACCTCTTTCTTTTTATATTTGAAAGGAGAAACTGAAATGGATGAGGAGAAGAGATACCTCGATGCCGAGTCGTTTGTCGAATACTGGAAAGAGAAGGGTTGGCTATATGAACATTATCCGATTCCTGTTGAAGAAGTTGTTGATGATGCAATAAGAGAGAAAGGTGTTCTGTTCACAAATGAGCAATTTAAGTTATTGGAAAGATGCCTCAAGATGTACTACAATGCTTGTGAACTAATAAATGAAGCAAGTAGTGATTTTGTTGATACAAGTTCTGAGCGAAATGATGTAGTTCGTTTATCTAATGTCTTGGAGGAGATTTTTGGAAAGACGATTGACTTATGGTGATCAATATTTGAAAGGAGAAACTGAAATGAAAGTTACATTGCCTGAAGTTGATAAGCACGAAGATGAGATCTACAAAATCCCGAAGTACAAGCCCGGAGACTTGATTCTCATGAAATTCAAGCTGTACACTCCGGAAGACGACTGGACTGATCAGAGATTTGAGTATCGGCATTACATCGTACTCTTTGCTGACTCGAATTTCTACAGACTGCTTCAGCTCAAGACCGGAGTTGGCGTGGTTGACCCGCTTTATATTTCAACCTACGGCATTGATACGATCGATCAGCAGAAGGCGACTGTGCTGTACCATATTGATGCTGAGAAGATTGGCGATTTGGTACGGAGTGGCGCTGGGGTTGAGGAGTTGAGATAAGTGCTCTTGCCGATCATTGTAAGTGCAATAAGGAACTGGGCGGCTCAATATGTTGGAGTCATGGATATTTTAGAGTCAGCCGCCTTTGTGATAGCAGTGTGTCTGATGCCTTGGATTGGCTACATTATTGATTGGATATTTTATAACAAACAGTATAAAAAGGAGAAACTGAAATGAAAGTAACACTGGTTATGCATGAGGACTTCTCGAGAGATGGCAAGAGGGAGTTCTACACGCTGAGGAAGCACTATTCTCTCAATCGTGAGCAAGATGGGATAATCAAATTCATCGATGTTGAGATACCTGAGAGATTCCATCCGAGCGTAAGTCTTGAAGGGGATAATGCCTATGTCTGGATTGACGAGCGGGGATATATGCTGGACGAGGTGCTTGGATGCGATAGTTTTGGTGATCCCGCAATCGTGTGGACGGATTCTGAGTACGGCTTCAAGACAACGGTAAGTCTTAAGTATGAGCCGAAATATATGTCGGCGATGTGGAGATGAAAAATGGATATTCTGTTCACCCTCGCGAACATTGTTGAGCTGACGGCTTATATTTCTGAGAAAAAGTACGAGGCTATTCCAAAGCACAAAGAAGAAACTGCCAAACTCTTGTATGAGCAGGGCAATTCTTATGATAAAATTGCTAGTTTGACTGGGCTTGACAAGTACGATATTCTGTGGGTTCTTCATAAGGAGGAGCTCTTGGAATTTGAGGAAGAAATGTTCAAGACGGTGTAAGCGAAGAGCGGCTCGACAAGTGCGAGTATGTCGGAAGAATGGACATGAGCATGATGATCGGTTCTCAGAAGGAATACGAGATCGTAAGGGAAAGATGCGAAGAACTCGAAGAAGTGAAAGATCGGATCCAGAAGGTTATCGACCTGAACGAAAAGAGGTATGGGAAGTAAAAAATTGAGAGAGTGGGCGCGGATTCTGCGTCTGCTCTTTCTTTTTACTGTTTTGGGACGCGTAGAATTCATGGATATTTGTGGAAGAAATTCCTTAAATTCTTAACTTGAAAAAGGAGACAAAACAATGGCAAACGAAATCATTGGAATGAGAAACAAGATTGCAGCAGTTAAGAGAAAGATGCAGACCATGATCGGGAGAGCTGTACGTAAGCTCAGAGAACGTGGTTTCAGCTATATCGAGATTGCAGACATTCTCGGGCTCAAGGAATCGACCGTGCGTTCTGTGGAAAAGGAGAGAGAAGAGTATGAGGAACATCAGAAGAAGATCGGGGGCTAAACATGCCCTCTTTCTTTTTTATAAAGAATTGATATTTGTCAGATGTATGGCTCTAGAAGGCCTCTGTGAGCTTCGAGAAGGCCCCTAATTTGCAATCGTACAGTTTTTAGGTGTAGAGTTATACTGGTAAGGGATGATGGGGCTTGTAGAGGCTTGTAGAGGCTTGTAGAGGGGTTGTAGAAGACGCGTGGATTACATGGATATTTGTGAGGAGACTCTATAAATTAACTATTTGTAAAAGGAGATTTGACAATGAAAGCAATCAAGAAACTGATTCGCGTTGGAATTGGGCTCATTGTGGCTACATTATCTCTAGCAATAGCTTTACCAGTATTTATTGTAAGAGTGACACGCAACTTTATTAACTGCGTCATGAAGACGATATTATTTATGGTTGGCTATTCGCCTGAGTATATTGGGCTGACAGATGAACTCTTTGAAATGCGTGGTCGGGTTAACAGATTTGCATCTGATGGCATTGATATTTATAGAATAGCGATGAAGGGAGAACTCGTAAACTATTTAAATGAAAAGAATGAGGGACGCTAACACAGCGTCTTCTCTTTTTTTTTTTGTGCGGATTGATATTTGAATTGGCGAGATGTCGCGTAGAATTCATTGCATTATATGGAGAAAACAATTCAATTATTTGCAATTTTAAAGGAGATTGAGTTATGAAACGGAATGACAAACTGGCATATGAACAGGCAATTTATATTAATGAGTTACAGATTCTTCTCTGTGACTGGAAAGGTACGCAGATGTTCAAGCAGCTTTGTGAAAACTTTGGAGGAGACAGTAACTATATTGTGCCGCTGTTTAAGCGTAAAGACGCTAAATGGCTGTTCAGATGGTGTCTGCTTTGCTTCAGAATTCGCAAGATGCTTGGGATCCCGTATCCGTTCTTTGAGTTTATATCAGAAGAGACATATCTTGAAACACAGTATAAAAGCATATGGGCATATGAAGCATTCTTATATGACATCAAAAAAGCCATTAAGAGTGGTGTGGTTGAGTTGTGAGACTTACGAGATTGGGTCGACGCGACTTAAGCGTTGGCTCTTTCTTTTTGATTCATTGCTTGGGTCTGCGGTGAGTGTCTGGCGCAGGACAGGCTCAGAATTCGACTCTCATTCGCTCCGAGAAATACAATACTCTAAGTTGTTAGAGTAAAATTTCGAAGTGTGCGACGCGGGTCAGGTTGATATTTTGAACAGGGGAAATGGCGGCGCTATTCTAGGTTAGATCTCGAAAATTAGTTGAGGATTTGGGCGTGATATTTTGCACTTTTCATGGCGAAAAAATTTAGTGAAAATTTGAGTAAAAAAGTGACCAATTTCGTGGCCAAAAGTTTTAAAACTACACTTGTAAAAGTGGTCTTTTGGCCAGAATTTTTTGAGTTACACAATTGTAAAAGTGGTCATTTTTGGCCAATTGACCAGTTTCTGACCAGTTTTTTTAGAAAAGTGGTCACCCCTCAAACCCAATAAAGACAAGGGTTTCAGGGGGGTCCTGACCAGTTGCCCACTTTTTTTTCCCATTTCAATAAAAAAAGAAAATTTTTAAAAAATAAAATATATAGCGAAAAAACTGGTCAACTGGTCACGAGGCATTTTTCGATGATTTTTGGGGTGATTTTCAGTGCATTTTTGATCCGTCTCTGATCCGTTTTCGGCAAGATATTTTGGCACGGCTGAGAGAGTAGTTCAAGGCAATTAGAGATCGATTTTGTCGTCGCGAAATTTTCATGTGTCTTAATGGAACACGATTCCAAATTTATATTTCAAAAAGGAGTTTTTAAACCATGAAGAAATTTATGAGCGACGTGCTGAAGGAAAGCAAGAATATCGTCGTAGCGGGAGCGAAAGTGATCGCAGGCACTGCGGTGTTCATCATTGGGATGGGCGCCGGCACTGTCCTCGAGAAGCGGAAAGCTCTCAAGGCGGCGAAGGAAGCTGACGAAGCAACGGAAGAGAATGAGATCTTCGACGGAGAAACTACCGAGGAAGAAGAAGACGAATCGGAAACCGAAAAGGATGAGGACGCTGAATAAGCGTCTTCTCTTTTTTTGTCTATGGATATTTTAGATCGAGCAAGTGTGTCGCGAGAATTTCATTCTCTGTAATGAGAGAAGATAGAAAACTGTGCTTATTCTCTTCTCTTATTTTTTATTCCACGGACAGAAATACCTCCTTGAATAAAAATGAGATTGAAGCACATGACGCTGTCCGTTCTTTCATCCTTTCTACGGATAACGTCAGCGTAGTGTCATGGATATTTCAGAACTGATCTTAGGATCTGTGCTATGCACGCCAAGTCACTTTCTGAATACCGCACCGAGTGTCGGGTATATGACAGCGACATCCGTGTCAGATTGATATTTATGGGATTCTTTAAACGAGCCTACACGTCCTCACCATCGGACAGTATAATCTGACCAACTCCCAATAGATGTCTCTTGTCTGGACTTCGGCGCTATTGCGTTTGCATGTGGTGTCGACGCTGCGCACAACACAAGTATGCATCTGCCGTCATTATGGATATTCTGACAGGGTTCCTCCTGGCGGCAGGTCATATCTGTGTTGCAAAGGATAACTTCGCGAATCGGTCATCGCATTTTTCTTTTTGACCGATTTTTACGCGAAAAATGCATTCTCTTTTATGAAGAGAGAGGAGAAGTAAAAAGTGCTATTCTTCTCTTGATATTTTTGCCATGAAAGGAGAAAAATATGGCAAAGAAAGGGCAAAACAAGAAAGAGAGCCGCTTTCAGTCAGAAGTGATTCATGAACTGGAAGAGCGGTTCCCCGGCTGTGTGGTTATGAAAAACGCAACCGGACTGAAGGACGGGTTCCCCGACATTACAATGTATTATGGGGAACATTGGGCAATGCTCGAGTGCAAAAGGAGTGCTGGAGCAAGTCATCGGCAGAATCAGGACTATTGGGTGGGGAAGATGAATGACATGTCATTCGCTGCCTTTATATTTCCTGAGAACCGAGAGGAGGTACTGAATGCACTTCAACAAGCATTCTGAGATTGAAGGCAAGCATGCTTTCCTCTCCGCATCAAAGTATCACTGGGTCCGCTACAGTCCTGCACGGATGGCTGAAGTGTTCCATGGATATTTTGCGGCTGAAGAAGGATCGAAGAAACACGCATTCGCAGCAGAGTGCATCCGCATGAAGCAGAAACTTGCGAGAAAGAAAGACACGCTCAATATGTATGTCAACGATGCCGTAGACTTCGGCATGACAGCAGAGCAGCCTTTATATTACTCCCGCAACTGTTTCGGCACGACGGACGCGATTCTCTTTGAGAACGGTTTTCTTCGCATTCATGATTACAAGAGCGGATCTATTCCGGCACATGAAGAGCAGCTTTATATTTACGCGGCTCTTTTCTGTTTGGAGTATGACGTCGATCCGGAAGACATTCAAATGGAGCTGAGGATTTATCAGAACTGTCAGATTCTGATCTACACGCCCTCTGCTCAGACAATCCGTGACGTTATGGACAAAATCGTAGAATTCGACAATCTTATTGAAGAAATTCGTACAGAGGAGGAATCGGCATGATTGAAGTAGACAAAAACATCGTCGTGGATGAACATACGGGAGAGATCCTCGACGAGTGTGAAATTGATATTTTGCAGCATTACGGCATGCCGAGACGCTCCGGACGGTATCCGTGGGGTTCTGGTGAGAATCCGTATCAGAGAACCGGCGACTTCATCTCCCGTGTCAACTCGATGAAATCCAAGGGTATGACAGAGTCCGAGATTGCCCGTGAGCTGGATATTCTCAACTACAAAGGAGAACCGTCTCCGTCCAAGCTCCGTTCGCAGCTCTCCGTTGCAAAGAACTATCGCCGCGCAATTCTTGTTGAACAGGCAAAGAGTATGAAAGAGCGCGGAATGGGTGCAACCGAGATCGGTGAGAAGATGGGACTGAACGAATCCACGGTCCGTTCGCTTCTCAACACGAAGTCTGAGGAGAGAATGAATTCTGCCTACAATACGGCAAAGTATCTGAAGACCGAAATCGACTCCAAGGGCATGATTGACGTCGGCGTGAATGTTGAGCGAAGACTCGGCGTGACGAGAAACACACTTGATAATGCGCTGATGATTCTTGAGATGGAGGGTTATCCGACTTATGGCGGACGAGTTCCTCAGGCAACGAATAAGGGCATGATGACCACGCTCAAGGTGGTGTGCCCTCCCGGATCCGAGAAGAAAGATATTTACAACTACGGTGCAATCAGTCAGGTTGGCGAGATGATCTCCGATGACGGAGGCGAAACGTATCGTCCGGCTTGGGTATATCCGAAGTCCCTTGATTCGAAGCGTGTCATGATTCGTTATGCAGATCAGGAACCGAGCGGCAAGGACAAGGACGGTGTCGTTGAGATTCGGAGAGGGCCGGAAGATATTTCTCTCGGCAACTCCACTTATGCTCAGGTCCGGATTCTTGTTGATGGTACGCATTACATCAAGGGTATGGCTGTTTACGGAGATGATAAGGACTTTCCGCCCGGAGTCGACTTGATATTTAACACAAACAAGAATTCGTCTGTTCCCATGATGGGTGCAACGAAGGACGCAAAGAGTGTTCTCAAGCCGATCGATACGAAGAATCCGAACAACCCGTTCGGCTCGCTCATCAAGGAAGGCATTGAAGATCCGACGGATCCGAATGCGCCTATCATGGGCGGACAAAGATATTACATCGATAAGAACGGTGAAAAGCAGCTCTCCGTCATCAACAAGCGCGCTGCCGAAGGCGACTGGGGAGAGTGGAGCCACGATCTTCCGTCCCAGTTCCTCTCTAAACAGAACCGAAAGCTCGTTGAGCAGCAGCTCCGGCTGGCTAAGATCGATAAGCAGGCAGAGTTCGAAGAGATCTCCGCTCTGACCAATCCGACAGTCAAGAAGCACCTGCTCATCAACTTCGCAAACGACTGCGATAAGGCGGCTGTTCATCTGAAAGCTGCGGCACTTCCGAGGCAGAGCTATCAGGTAATCCTTCCGATCACTTCGCTCAAGGACGACGAGGTGTATGCACCTAATTTCCGACCCGGCGAGAAGGTAGCGCTTGTTCGTTATCCTCATGGGGGCACATTCGAAATTCCGATCCTGAAGGTTACGGACAAGAATGAGGAGGCCAAGAGAGTTATCACTCCGAATGCGATGGATGCCGTAGGCATTAACTCCAAAGTTGCAGAGCGACTCTCCGGAGCAGACTTTGATGGGGATACCGTCATGGTCATTCCGCTCTCCGGACGGGCCAACATTACATCTACTCCCGAACTTCCGGGGCTTAAAGGCTTCGATCCGAAGGACAATTATAGTTATACGGAGAGTCGGAGGGATGATAAGGGGAATCTCCATTATTATCGCAACGGGCATGAATTCAAAGTTATGTCTGAGGCCGAAAAGCAGCAGCAAATGGGGAGGGTCTCTAACCTCATTACCGACATGACAATCGGGGGCGCTGGTCCGGAGGAGCTTGCAAAAGCTGTCCGACACTCCATGGTTGTTATCGACGCTCCGAAGCATAAGCTGGACTATAAACAGTCCGAGATCGACAACGACATCCCCGCTCTTAAGAACAGATGGCAGGGGCACTATACGGAGGATGGGCGGTACTCTACTGGTGCTGCTACGATCATCTCTTCCGCAAAATCCGATGCCAGAGTTCCGAAATACCGGGGGATGCAGAAGATCGATCCGGAGACGGGAAAGTTGTATTGGGACACAAGCAAGGAGCCCGAGACCTATGTGGACAGCAAAGGGAAGCTCCAGACCCGTACAATCAAGACCACGAAGATGGCTGTAGCAGACGATGCTATGCAGCTTGTCTCCAAAGGCAGATCTCCAATTGAGCTCCTGTATGCAGACTACGCAAATTCCATGAAATCTTTGGCGAACGATGCTCGAAAAGAGTACGTTACAACTGGCAGAATTCAGAAAACAAAAGAAGCTGTCGAAAAGTATGCCAAAGAAGTGGAACACTTACAGGCGCAGCTCAACGTCGCAGAACAGAATGCTCCGAGAGAACGTCAAGCTCAGCTAGTTGCAAACGCACGAATCTCCAAAATCGCAAAAGAGAATCCTGATTTGTCGAAGAAAGAACGACAGAAGATTGCACAGCAGGAACTGACGAAAGCGAGAAGAGAGACCGGAGCAAAGCGATCCGGCATTTCTGTGTCCGAAGATGAGTGGGAAGCAATCCAGAACGGCGCAATCTCCGAAAATGACCTGATGAAGATCCTGAAGTATGCAGACGGTGATGTCATCCGAAATTATGCAACACCCAAAGCTACACGCTCAATCTCCGATGCTAAGATAGCGAAGATCAAGGCAATGCAGGATTCCGGTTACACAAACGGCGAGATCGCAGAAGCAATCGGCATTTCAACCTCCACTGTCGTGAAATACTTAGATTGAAAGGAGAAAGTGTGATGGACGACGAAATTTATTCGGTAGCGTTGACGACTGTCGATAATCCCTACGATCCGTTTACGCAGTTCGATAGCTGGTTCAATTACGACAACCAAAAAGGCTATCATTCTTGCGCTTATCTCGATCGAATCTCCAATATTTCTGATGAAATGTCTGATGAAGAACGAGAAAAAGCAGTTGAGAATGCGATCGATGAAATCATTAAGTACGATTTCATGAACATTTATAAGAAAGTGCGAATCTCCAAAAGTAAACTCGAAGAATTTGAAGAAAAGCAAGCAAGTCAGTTGCAGAAACCGATTGTTGGCTTGCAGAAACTCACAAATTCCAACGAAAATTCAGACGATTTTTCTGAGAGCGCAGCGAATCTCCAAAATTCTGAAACGAAAATTGAAGAAGCTGATGAAGAAAAAGAAAAATCTGCTGACGAAAACTGATTGACTTTCCGAAAAATATTTACAGAGACCCGGTGAATCTCTAAAAGTTTCACCAAGAATTTAAAAAGGAGAAATTTTTACAGCGCTTTATGATCTTTTCAAGACTTCTTTTGAATCTCCAATTTGGAAAACACCCTGTAGAGACATAATCCAGAGTACCCCCGGGGGGTCTCGAGTGTGCGCTCCCCTCTGTCATCGCGCTTGCCCTCGAAAATTCTCCGGGGGGTCGATTTTTGAGAGGTCTTTTATCCCCTGCGGTGCTTAGACGGGCCCACAAGACATGTTCGGATAGGCACAGTATCCTGTCTCTTTTTTCTTCTCCTTTCAAGAGACGCTTTTTGGTCTTTGTGGGCCTCTCTAAGCACCGCAAAAGTAGGTCGAAAGTGCTGCTAAACGCATCACAACCATGTTGATATTTATCAGAAAGGAGGGGTGAAGTATGCCAAGAGTTAAGAAAACCATAGTAGAAACCCCCTCTGAAGATTTTGTTCCTGAGCTTGATCCAGAAGCAAGGGAAGCTCAGATGATTAATCTGGCAGTTGCACAAGCAGAGAAGCAGCTGAGGGAGGGAAATGCCCCTGCTCAGATCGTGACGCACTATTTAAAGCTAGCAACAGTCAGAGAGAAGAAGGAGCTTGAGATATTGGATAAGCAAGTGCAGCTTATCTCGGCCAAGACGGAAGCTCTCAGGTCTGCTAAAGAGATTGAGAGACTTTATGCTGAGGCCATTGACGCAATGAAGATGTATAACTATCAGGGCGATCACGAGGAAGAAGATGAAAACATATTCTGAGCTCATGAAGTTCACAACATTTGAAGACCGCTTCAAGTATCTTATGCTTGATGGTGTGATCGGAGAGATGACGTTTGGTTCAATGCGCGAGCTCAATCAGATATTTTACTCATCTGACTTCTGGAAGAAAGAAGTGCGTCCGAGAATCATCATGAGAGACGGCGGATTTGACTTAGGACATCCGGATTATCCGATCAAAGGACCGATCTATGTTCATCATCTTAATCCGATCACTGCTCGGGATATTCTTGAACGAGCTCCTTGCCTGTCGGATCCTGAGAATCTCATATGCTGTTCAATGCCGACGCATTCTGCAATCACTTATGCGAATCCGAATCTCATTCCAAAGAAATATGAAGAACGAAAACCTGGAGATACATGCCCATGGCGAACCATCAATCAAGGAGAGTAATCATGTGCGATGATGACCTTAGTTCTGTTTACAGAAAAAAGAACAGATATGAAAAAGGAACCGTGAACAAGATTGCAAATGTTCGCTGGTCCCCTGATTTCGATTCGGATGTACTTTGCGTCGTTAGTCCCGGAGAAGAGTTCGAGATTGATAACGAAGAGTCTACAAGGAAAGTATATAAGATTTATACATCGAGTGGCGTAGAAGGTTATGTCGCTCGACAGTTCGTAAAGATTGTGGGGTGATTTCATGGATGAGAGTATTCTTACTTCCGTGAAGCTTGGCCTCGGCATTACTGAAGACTATCCGTACTTTGACGATCAGCTTATCCTCTACATCAACTCTGTTCTTGCAGTTCTTGCCCAGACAGGTGTTGGCACTGAAGGCTTTACAATTCGTGATGCTTCGTCAAAATGGTCTGACTTTCTTGGTGACAAGATGAACGTGCTGGAGTACAGCAAGTCGTATGTCATCATCAGAGTGAAGCTCATGTTTGATCCGCCTCAGAGCTCCGGAGCACTTGATGCGATGAAAGCAATGGCTGCTGAGTATGAGTGGAGAGGGTTTGTTGAGTGCGACAAGATGCTTGAAGATTAAGCTCAGTGTTTGAATAATAGCTTTAACAGCTTGAAGATTGGGATAATCGGGAAACAAATCCAGAGGAGTGGCGTCACAAGGATCTTCAGTAATTCTTTGTCGGATTTCGAGAGCTTTTGAGGTCCGAATTTACAGATAAAGAAGATCGGAACAGCATTGAGAGTAAATGGCTGTAACGAATATGAAGGTGTATGAATCATTAGGCTTTCTTCTCTTAAAGCCATGACGATGCAGATTATCAAAAGAATTCCGATAAAGGCAATGATTAAGGGCAATAGCTTTTTCACGCGTTCTTTTTGTTCTGCTTCTTTGCGACGCATTTGGATCTTTTCAACTTCATGTGAATCTTTAGCATTTCCGCATGACGTACAGAATTTGGCATCATTAGCATTTTGTGTGTTACAATTTGGACAATACATAATCATTACCTCATGAGTATATAGTTATCTAATTATACCATAAATTGCAAGACTTGTAAAGCCCTTGAAAGGAGAAAATCAAAATGGCATTATCGAACACTGCCGTCCCAAAGTATTACGGCAAGTTCAGGGATGCCGTTATCAGGGGTGAAATACCCGTAAACCGTGAAATC